>Ga0308165_1000217_pt1 | contig 138375 bp, 121 predicted proteins | sample PhyWR2_FD_201032 | JGI IMG/M metagenome (GOLD analysis project Ga0308165, IMG submission 201032) | Phyllosphere microbial communities from UC Gill Tract Community Farm, Albany, California, United States - DLSLW.R2 | ecosystem: Host-associated > Plants > Phyllosphere > Unclassified | place... | reverse complement strand
TTTGTGGCGAACCCGAACGACTTCGCGATATCTCTTTTGCGATGTTACGCGGCAATGGTGGGGATGCCGCTTTCGAGTGGGCAAACTGGCTTCGCGCCTGCCGCATTCCGTTGCGACTTTCGGCAACAGGACCGCGCTTTTCGCGCCAGACCGCTTTGATAGAGGCGATCTTATCCGGCCACGGCATAGGTCTTGCCCGCCATTCGCTGATTTCCGATGAACTCAAATCCGGTCGTCTGATCGCAGCTTTCGGCACACCACAGCCGACCGCCAGCCGTTACCATCTGCTGACCAGTCCTGACAGGCGGCGGCTGCCGGAAATCGCATCTCTACTCGCCTTGTTGCGCGAGGATATACGCTCTCTTGAGGCCGCCGCCTGAACACGCCCGTCCCACATCAGGCGCGTTCTCTCTGCAACTCCCTGGTCGCATGGATGTTTTCCGGCCTGGGCAGGCCGTAATGGTCTCGCAGCGTGTCGCCCTCATAATCCTCACGGAAGAGGCCTCGTTGTTTGAGGATCGGCACCACCTCGTCCACGAAGAGATCAAACCCGCCATTCAGCCATGGCGGCATGATGTTGAAGCCGTCGGCGGCGCCTTCACGGAACCAGGTCTCTATCCAGTCCGCCACCTGCTCGGGCGTTCCGGAAATCACCTTGTGGCCACGCCCGCCGGCAAGCCGGTGTAACAATTGCCGGATCGTGGGGTTCTCCCGGTCGATGACATCGAGGACCAGCTGATGACGGCTGCTATCCGCCTGCGCACGCGTCGCTTCCACAGCCTCCTTTGGCAAGGGCTGATCGAGATCGGCCGATGAGAGATCGATGCCGGTGATGCGCTGCAGCTGGCCTAGCGAAAATGCCGGCTGGATGAGATCGTTGAAACTCGCCTCGAGCTTTCGCGCCTCCTCTTCGGTGGAGGCGATGAAGGGGCTGATGCCCGGCAGGATTTTCACATGGGCGGGATTGCGCCCCGTGGCCGCCACGCGCCGCTTGATATCGGAATAAAAAGACCGCGCACTCTCCAGAGTTTGATGCGCGGTAAAGATTGCCTCAGCATAACGGGCCGCAAAGCCGCGCCCGTCCTCCGAGGAGCCAGCTTGCACATAGACCGGGCGTCCTTGCGGCGAGCGCGGCAGGTTGAGAGCACCCCGCACCCGGTAAAATTCGCCATCGTGACTGGCCGGGTGAATGCGGTCGGTATCGGCAAAAAGACCGCTCTCCCTGTCGGCGACGATGGCATCGTCTTCCCAGCTGTCCCAGAGCTTCGTCACCACCTCCACAAACTCGGTCGCCTGACGGTAACGGTCGGCATGCGGCGGATGCCGTTGGAGATTGAAGTTGCCGGCCGCCGCATCGGCCGAGGTGGTCACGATATTCCAGCCCACCCGGCCGCCGCTGATATGATCGACCGAGGCGAACAGTCGCGCGAGATTATACGGCTCGTAATAGGTGGTTGAGGCCGTCGCAATGAAGCCGATCTTTTCGGTGACGGCGGCCAAGGCCGCCAGCATGGTGATCGGTTCCAGCCGGTGGCGGGCGGCATAGCGGATATTGGCGTCCAGCACCGGCGCATCGGCAAAAAAGATGGCATCGAGCTTTGCCGCCTCGGCCTTGCGGGCGATATCCTGGTAGAGCTTTATATCGGTGACGCGCAGTGGCTCCGACTCGGGGTGGCGCCAGGCTGCTTCATGATGTCCACCCGGATAGATAAACGCATTGAGGACCAGCTTCTCGGATTTTCTGCTCATGGCGATGAACCCTTTTCAACTTTGACGCGGCTTTAGACGAGAGGTGGGGAGGCGCTTACGCCTCCTTCGTCACCCAGGCTTTGGCGAGATTGCCGCTGAGCCCCTCCGCCCCTGTCGCGTAATCCTTAATGCGGACGCTGCCGACGACCGGCTGGATTGGTGAGACAAGATTGATGACGGGAAGGTCCTTCGCGACGACGGCCTGAAACTCCTTGAAGAAGGCGGCGCGCTTTTCGATATCCGGTTCAATCGCGGCCGCTTCCAGCAGCCGGTCCACTTCCGGATTGGCGTAGTGGCTGGCATTCGAGAACGGCAGACCGATCTTGAAATTCTTGCTCCAGTAGACGCGCTGCACACCGGCTGTCGGATCGAAAGTATTGGAGAGGGATTCGACTGAAAGGTCCCAGGCGCGGTCGGTATAGACGACCTTCACATAGGTGCCGAAATCGAATTTCTGGATATCCGCCTCAATGCCGATCTTGGACAGCGCCTGTGCGATGAAATCCGAATAGGTTTGCGGGTTGAACGGATTGGTGGTGACCCTAAGCCTGAAGCGCTTGCCGCCATCCTTGCGCGGAAAACCCGCCTCATCCAGCAATTTTTCCGCCAGGGCGACGTCGAATTCGGCAAAACCGATATCCGGATTGTGGAACTTCGCAAGGCCGGGGCTGATCGGCGTGGGTGATGGTACGGCGTACCCATAAAGTACGGTATCGATCAGCGCCGGAACGTCGATCGCGTGGGCAATCGCTTGCCTCACCTTCAACTCCTTGAGATATTCGTTCTCAAGGTTGATGACCAGCTGGTTCTGCTGGCCGGCATAGGCATAGATGCGGTCATCCACCTTGAGCGTCGGAATGGATTTCAGCCGCTCCAGATCGGCAAGCGCTACCGGGTTCGGGCCAATGTCGCCCTCCCCGGTTTCCAGCGCCGCCGCGCGTGCGCCGGCATCGTTGATAAGGCGGATGATGACGCGGTCGAGATAGGGGCCTGACGCATCCCAGTAGTCGGCATTCTTTTCCAGAAGAATATGGCTGCCCGGCACCCATTCCCTAAGCACGAATGGACCGCTACCGATGATCTGGGCGGGCTTCGGATTATCTGTCGGCTTGAAGGTCTCGAAGATGTGCTTCGGCACAACAGGCGATTCCGATGAGGCGAGCGCGGTGATCAATCCCGGCGCTGGCTTGGACAGCTTCACCTTCGCGACCAGCGGATCGGACGTATCGACGCTTTCGACGTGCGCGAATGTCGCCCGGCCGCGCGGATGGGCTTCCTTCAGCCGCAGGATCGAAAACGCCACATCCACCGATGTCACCGGCTTGCCGTCATGGAACTTCGCATTCGGCTGCAGATGGAAGGCATATTCCAGCCCGTCGGCGGAAACGCTCCATTCTTTGGCAAGGCTCGGCTGCGGTGATAGATCGTAATCATAGGTCAAAAGTCCGTCGTAAATCTTCGAGCCAATGAACTGCGGGCCGCCCGCGCTGGTATTGATGGCCACGAGCTGTGTCGGCTCGGGGAAATAAACGATCTTGAGCGTGCCGCCTGAAACAGGCTCTTCGGCAGCGGCAAAAGAACCGCCCGGCAGCGCCACGAAAGCGCCGGCGGCAAGTGCAATTTTGTGAAACTGGCGTCTGGAAAAGGTCATGTCTGTCTCCGAAAAAATCCGATGCGCAGGTGCGGCAGCTCAATGGAGCTGCGGGAACCCGTGGCGTTCGGCGAGGATTTGCAAAATTCGTTTCGTGTCCTGAGTGAAGTGCGTGTCGCCGTGGCTTGCCGCATCGGCGGGCGCATCGCCGGCAAAAACAAACAGCGGCAGCGACTGGTTTTCCTCGCCCACGACGACAATGACTGCTTCTCGCGGACGCTGAAAACCGACACGGTGGATATCGATCCCGGCGGCAAGGTCCGGAAAGGCGGCCAGCAGTCCTTCGATCTGGTTACAATGCGGGCAGACGAAGCGGACACCGGGGTGCTTTGGGTCTTCGAAACCGGGGGAGATCAAAAAAAGCGTGTCCTTGGCCATGGCTTCCATCATGTGAGTGTGAGATTTCCAGTTCACAGTGCAGGCGGCCAAAGCGTGGGTCCAGAAAGCAATTCTTGCTTTGAAACAAAGATTTCCTTCGCGCTAAATTATTGATGAAATTGATTTTTTCGGAATTCGCTCAATCGGCGCCGCTGTTCTGAACGACTTGTTTCACAAGCAATGTTTTTCTCGAAAACGAACTTGGCGCGCGAAGGTGCAAACGCAGCTGGGAGCCGTTTCCGCAATAAAAAAACCGGCAAAACTGCCGGTTCATTTGGTTCTCGCGGACCTCTCGATCGGGGTGGAGGCGTGCGGATGCATCCGATGCGCCAATATTCACTCGCTTTTCCAGGCCGTCGACAAATCGCCATAGGCAATGTCGATGGTCGTGACGAGGGACTTCAGGCTGGTGTTGCGAAGAATGACAGTCGGCAAAGCAACGATCGAGAAATTCGGCAGGTCATCGCCGACAACTTTCTGGATCTCATGGAACTGCCCGGCTCGTTTCGTTTCATCCACCTCGATAGCGGCGGCCCGGAAAAGGTCATCGACCGTCGGATTGTTGTAGTGGGCAGCGTTGACATAAGGCGCGGGGTTCTTGATGCCGTCGGACCAATAGAGGCGCTGCACGCCCGCCGTCGGATCGAACAACCGGCTGATACCATTCACCGTCAGGTCAAAACCGCGCTCCGTATAGACGCGCTTGATAAAAGTGGCGAGATCGCCTTCGACAATATCCACCTTCACGCCCAGTTTGCCAAAGGATGAGCGGAGATATTCGGAGGTTTTGCGGAAGACGTCGGACGGCAGAAAGGCGAGCCGCAGCGAAAAGCGAGTGCCATCCGCGCCCTTAGGATACCCCGCCTTGTCCAACAATTCGTTCGCCTTGGCCAGATCAAAGGGATAGGTGAAGGGCTTCTCGTCATTATAGGCGGAGAAGACCGCCGGAATGTTTGAACCGGCTGCTTTGGCCGTCCCGAAGAAGATCGCGTCATTGATGAAATTGCGGTCAATGGCATGGGCCAGCGCGTGGCGAACCTCCTTCTTCGCAAGGATCGGGTTCTCCAGATTGAACTCGAATATCGCGGCATTGTTGAGATAGGCGTCGGTATAGACCTCCACCGCCAGTTTCGGATTTTGCCGCAGGCGCTCCAGATCGCTGTAGGAGACATCGGCAGTGTAATCAGCCTCCCCCGTTTCCACAGAAATAGTGGTGGAAGCCGCGTCCGCAACAAAGCGCGCGACGAAACCATCGAGATAGGGCAGATCGGCCTGCCAATAATCCGGGTTCTTCTTCAGCTTCACGTAGCTGCCGCGCTTCCATTCCTCAAACACGAAGGGGCCTGTGCCGACAGGCGCGTTGCCGTTCGGGCTCTCATTGTAATTCTCAGAGGCATAGGCATGGGCCGGCAGAATGGGCGTTTCGCCGCCGGTCAGCGCCCGCAGAAGATAGGGCGCGGGTTTGGAAAGCACCACGACGGCAGTCAGCGGATTGGGCGTTTCGATATCGGCAAGATTGGCGAAGGTGATGCGCCCGCGTGGGCCGACTTTCTTGAAGGCCAGCAGCGAAAATTTCACATCCTGCGCGGTAAAATCCTTGCCGTCATGCCATTTGACACCCTTGCGCAGCTTGAAGGTGTAGCGCAGCCCGTCGGCGGACGTTTCCCAGCTTTCGGCAAGCACGGGATGCGGCTTGAACTCGCTGTCGAACCGGACCAGCCCTTCGAGGATTTTCGTGGAAATAGCACGGGTGCGGGTGTTGGAATCGGAAAGCGGTACCAGCGTCGTTGGCTCGCCAAGACCTGCAAGAGTGACGATCCCACCCTTTTTCGGCGTCTCCGCCGCCAGAGCAGGCATTGACGGCAACAGCATGGCCCCGGCAAGGGCAGCACTCAGAAGCAATGTCTTACGTCTTGTAATATCCATGGATGTTTCCTCTTGCAGGTTTGTTATTAAATTTTCAGGCAGGTCTCAGCCGGGTTTCCACCAGCCGGGCAAACAAGGTGGCGCCGACCGGCAGAATGGCGTCGTCGACAATGAAACCGGGATTATGAGCCGGCACGGTGCCGGAATGACCGAGGGTGAAAAACGCACCGGGTGCATGTTTCAGGAGATCGGCGAAATCCTCGCTGCCCATGAAGCGGCCGGGCTCGGTGGAAACGCGCTCCTCTCCCAAAACCTCGCGCGCCACGCTGGCCACGATCTCCACCGACGCGTCATCATTGGTCAGAACCGAGAATATGTCGCGAATATCCACCTCGGCGGTGAGGCCATAGGCGGAGGCAATGTGATCCGAGATCGTACGGATTCGGCCGCGGATCGTTTCACGCACGCTGTCGGAGAAGGCCCGCACAGTGCCTGCAATCGAGGCCGTCTCGGGAATGACATTATAGGCCGATCCCGCCTCGATGCGGGTGATCGACAGCACGGCGGGGTCGGTCGGTGAGACGTTGCGGCTGACGATGGTCTGCAAGGCCTGGATGAGTTCACCCGTCGCCGGCACCGGATCCCGCGAGACATCCGGGTGCGCGGCATGGGCACCCCTGCCCTTCAGGCGAATATCGAAGAAATCCGCGCCTGCTAGAATGGTGCCGGGTGAAACCTTCAGATGATTGGGCGCGGCATGGGTGGAATTGTGCAGCCCATAAATTTCATCGACCGGGAAATCCTTGAAGAGCCCGTCGGCGATCATGGCGCGTGCGCCGCCCAGACCTTCCTCGGCTGGCTGGAAAATGAAGACCACCGTGCCGGCAAAATCACGGGTTTCCGCGAGATAGCGTGCGGTGCCGAGTAAAATTGTGGTGTGCACATCATGTCCGCAGCCATGAAACTTGCCGGGATAGACGGATGTATAGGGCAATCCGGTTTCCTCGGGCATCGGCAGTGCATCCATATCGGCTCGCAACCCGATGGAGCGATTGCCCGCATGCCGGCCGCGCAACACGCCGACCACGCCGGTCTTGCCATAACCGCGATGCACCTCGATGCCCCAGGAGGTGAGCTTTTCCGCGACGATGCCGGAGGTGCGCACCTCTTCGAAACCGATTTCCGGATGCTGGTGCAGATCGTGGCGAATGGAGACGAGTTCGGGAACATAGGTCCCGATCCGGTCTATGACTTTCGGGGCGGGTGTTTTGACGGGGTCGACGGCAATATTCACGGTATCTCCTCAGGGCAAAAAATATCGTTCTCGCAATCTCGGCGATTGCGAAGTGCGGGCTTTGGAACTGGAAAGGTGGGGCGATGAGAGACGTCAGAGCCTCAGGCCCGCCTCCTTCATCAAGGGCAGAATGCGCTGCGCGAAATATTCTAGATCTTCGCGGAAATCGTAGAAATTCAACTGCACACCATCGATGCCCGCCTTCTTCAGGCCGACAAGCTGCTCGACCACCTGTTCCGGCGAGCCGATGATTTCGATATTGCCGCCGAGATTGCGTCCCTGCTTGTGGCGCGCATCGCCGCGGCCACGCCAGGCATGGGCGTCGCTGTCGTAATTATTGGTGGCGAAAGCGCGGGTGCCGGCCTGCGGTTTTCCGGCCTCGATGGCATCGGCATAAGCGAACGCCTCCTTCTCCGTATCGCGGCTGACGATGATCGGGTTGATGAGCGTCTTCACCTGTCGGCCATAGGCCTTGGCGCGGTTCTTGATGGTGGCGACATGATCGGGAAGCGTTTCGAGCGCGCTGTCGATATGCGCGCCGCCGGGCGAGGTGACGAAAACCAGATCGGAATGGCGGGCGGCAAAATCGATACCGGCGGGTGAACCGGTCGCCGTCACCAGCGGCGGGCGGCCGAAGGCGGGCTTCGGCGTGATCCAGCCATTGTTGATCGCCCACGGGTTGAGCTTGCCCTCATAGGAAAAATTCTCTGTCTCGCCCCACAGGCGGTGAAGCACCTCGAACAATTCCCCCGCCATGTCGTAACGCTTGTCATGATCGATCCGCTGCCAGCCGAACATTTCGTGCTCGATGGCACGGTGGCCGGTGACAATGTTGATGCCCCAACGCCCTTTGGCGATATGATCCAGCGTCGCACCATATTTGGCGAGATGAAGCGGATGCAGGGGACCGTAGAGCACATGGATGGTGGAGATCAGCAGAATGCTCTTCGTGACCGCCGCCATGGCGCCCAGCGCGATGAAACTGTCGAGCGAGGATTCCCCGTCATACCCGCCCTTGGGCAGCCATTGCGTGCGGCTGAAGGCGATTTCAAAACCCAACTCCTCCGCACGCTTCACCAGTTCCGCATTGTAGTCGAAGGTCCAGCTATTGCTGGTCGGCAGGCTGGAGAAGTTGATGTCCTGCAGATTGAGGAAAAGGCCCAGCATCAGCGGCTGTCTTGCTGCCCGGCTGAGCGGGCTTTCCGCGAAATCGGCGGGGCCTCTCAGCTCAAGCCCATCAGGCAAAGCAACGGTCAGCGCCATGTCTTTTCTCCTTTGGAATGATCGCCCTGCTGGGCGACGGCGAGCCGGGCACGCAGATAATTCTCCACGCTGCGGGGTGGGTGGCCGATAATCTGTTCGACAGTATCTGTGGTGGATGCCGCGAGACCTTCGCCAATCAGCTGCCCGAATTCGGCGATGGCCTTCTGTTCGAACCCACCGATATGCGCCGGAAAGGTCGAGGCAGACTGATGCGAAACTCCGACCGGCCGATGCAGGATGCGGGCCGCGATGCGGGCGATTCCCAGAGCCGCCAGGGCTTCGTGGCCGGTCAGCACCAGAGTGCCGGTAGGCGGCGCGCTGGCAGACAGCGCCTCTACCGCGACATCGGCGATATCATCGGCATCGATGAAAGAGACGGCCGCATTCCCGAAACGGGCAGGCACATCCTCGCCGTTGCGCAAAGCGGCGACAACGGGTTCCAGCGCCACCTGCATCCAGGCATTCGGCCGCAGCACCGTATGGGCTATGCCGGTTTCCGCCAGATGCTTTTCGACCGCCGCATGGGCGGTACCCGAGATCGAGCGTGCCGCATTTTTAAGGGTCCAGTCGGAGCCGGATAGTTTCATGATCTGCGACACGCCGGCGGAGAGAGCCGCGTCAACCACCGCATTCTGATCCGCTGCCAGCGTTTTGCCGATGGGGGAAAGCAGGAAGACCCTGTCTACATCGCGTGAGGCCCCTTTCAGGCTCGCCGGGTCGGAGAAATTTCCCTCAGCAATATCGACGCTGTCGCCCCAGAGTTTCAGCGCATCCTCGCGCCTGCGGGTCAGTACCCGAACCTTTGCCTGTTTCTGCAAAAGACGATTGACGACACGCTGGCCGAGCTTGCCGGTTGCGCCCGTTACGAGAATAGCGGCTGTCATGGCGCCCTCACTTTTCGGTGTTGTTTTGTGCAGCAATAGCGCGAGGGTCGGCCCAGTCCCGCACGTCGAAATCGTCGGGGATGAATTTCCATTGCAGCAGGAAATCCTTGAAATGGCTGAGCGCCTCCAGCTCGTCCGCATCGAGGTCGAGCCGCAGATTGCGATGCACATCCGCGCCATTGGCGGCCAGAACCGCCTCCTCGCTGACGCCGATTTCACGCGCGATGAAACGCACCGCTTCCGCCGGATTATCCTCAGCCCATTGGGCAACCCGCTGGACCGTCGCCACGAGTTCCGCCACCAGATCGGGCCGTTCATCTGCAAAGGTGGCGTCCACCGTCAAGAGACGCGGCGTGCCATTATTAATGCGGATTTTCGGATCGGGATGAAACCCCGTCGACACGACGACCTGCGCACCGATAAGATTGGCGACGGTCACGCCTTCCGCACCCTTGACGAAAAACGCATCGATCTGGCCCCGGTGCAATGCTGCAATTTCCTCGCCATAGGGAAGCCGCCGGCGCAGACCGTGGAACCGCTCATCGTCCGGGCCAAGCAGCACCGGCTCTCTTGCGGTCAGATCGACAAGCTCGACATCCGCAACGGAGAGGTCCGAGACGGTGAGCGCCGACACGATGCCCTTGAGTGATGTGGCGCGCTGGAAGTCGATGGTTTCATTCGGCCGCTTCGGCAGGCCGATGCGCCGCCCCTTGAGATCGCGGCCCTTGCTTATGCCACTTGCGGGCAGCGCGATGACCGCCTGAAACTCATCTGTCCTCGTCAGCCCCACCAGCCGCGTCTGCCGGCCACCGGATTTCGCCCAGATTGGGGGAATATTGCCGCCCTGACGGAAAGACCAGTCCAGCCGGTGATCGAAATGGCTTTGCCTGACGGCCGGATCGGCGGAATCCCGAATGGAGGAAACGGAAATACCATGGCCCGTGAAACGTTCCTCTATCCAGCCAAGTTGCACCGCGATGGAAAGCGGCGTGGGCGCCGGGCAGCGTGTGTACCAGAGGGTTACGGGTTGGGTTACCTGGCGAAGGGCGGCATCGGCCATAGCATTCGTCCTCGAAATTGCGATCTGGACGGCACGCTACACGCCATGGGGTATTTTCTATAGATAAAGTGTACTATTTAAGGCGCCATTGGAGAAATTCGTTTCCGTCATGACCTCGCCTGAGCGCGACGACGGAATATCCTTTCGAGAATTGCGGGATTTCTGGTCGGATCGTCGCCCACTTGTTTGATCGCATCCTCCATTCAGCTGCACGTCGGCTGAAAGTTTTTCTTCTCCGAACAGCAAGGATTTTTAACTCGCGACCCCAACCCCGGCTGTTAGGTTTTCGGATAATCGCACCGGCCGCAGGCCGGACAGCCCACGCGGACCGAAAGAAAAGTAGAAGCATGAGCAAGACCAAACGCCGGCTCAATCTGAATGTCGGCATCAACACGACGGGATATCTTCCCAATGCCTGGAAATACAGGAGCGGCGACCGGCACGATATCAATGATATCGGCTATTACCGGCGGCTGACGGAACTGGCCCACAAAGGCCGGTTCGACGCCGTTTTCCTGTCCGATCACCCGGCACTGCTCACCGATCCGGCCAGCCGCCCGTTTCACACCATCGATCCACTGATCCTCTCCACATCGCTTGCGGCACAGGTGCCGGATATCGGCTTTGTTGCGACGGTGTCGTCCACCTATAATTCGCCCTATAATTTTGCGCGACGGACGCAGTCCATTGATGTCGTCACCGGCGGCCGGCTGATCGTCAACATCGTCTCCTCCTTCAATCCCAGCGTCGCCGCCAATTTCGGCAACGACCCGCTGCCGCCGCGCAACGAACGTTACGCCAAGGCCACCGAATTTCTCGATGTGGCGAAAAAGCTCTGGTCGAGCTGGGATCCGCGCCGGGAAGGCGATGTGCCAGAAGACCGTTTCTGGGATGCGGCGACGGCCGAGACAATCGATCACGACGGGCAATATTTCCAGGTGAAAGGCCCGCTCAACGTTCCGCGCGGGCCGCAGGGACATCCCGTCATTGCGCAGGCCGGCGCATCCGAAGGCGGCATTGATCTGGCCGCACGCCATGGCGAGATCATCTATTGCAATATCCTCTCCCGCCCGGCCGGTCAGGCATTCGGCAAAAAGGTGCGTGACCGCGCCGTCTCTTTCGGTCGCGATCCCTCCGGCATCCGCATTATTCCAGGCCTCGTCGTCATTCTCGGCGAGACCCGCGAAGAAGCGCTGCGCAAGCATGAACTCTACAGTGGAACCGGTTCGGAAGACGGCCTCCTGGCGCGTTTCGCCAAAGAGAACGGCATCGATCCGCGCGATTTTGACCCCGACGCGAAACTCGAAGGCAAGCGCTTCGTCCCCGACCAAAACCGGCAATGGGCCGTTGGCATGGGGCTCGGCCTTTCCGAGCTGCTGACCCATGAAAAGCTCACCGCCCGCGAGGCCGTGCGCCGTTCGGAGGGGCACCACCGGCTGCTGCTTGGCACGCCGGAAGAGGTGGCTGATGGTATCATCGATCTCTGGCAGGATGGCACGGTGGATGGCTACACCCTGCAGCCACCGCGAGCGCCCGACGATATCGAGGAATTTGTCGAGAAGGTCGTGCCGGTGCTGCAGGATCGCGGCGTTTACCCGCGTCAATATGAAGGCGCAACGGTCCGCGATCGTTATGGTCTGCCTTATCCCGATTGAACGAAAGATGTGGCGCAATTAAAGCGCCACAGGTCCATCTCGCGCCATTCCCGCTGCGCGCGGGAGTGGATGATGTCAGGGACATATTATTGACCCGTCGCCACTTTCAAAACCGGCCTTCCACCCGAAAGCTCCGGTAAAACGGAAGCGAAATCCGTCACGATCTGACGATAATCATCCGGCTGGAACTCATAGGGCAATTCCAGACGGAATTCCGAGACATGCGGCAGCACGGGATCGCGCGACAGCGTCTCCAGAATTTCATCCGTCGTACCGACGATGTCAGGCAGGAAAAGCGTGCGGCGCGCGCCATGTGGCGCATGCGTGCGCTTGTCGCGCTCAGCAACGAATTCCGCATAACGGCGGCGTGTTGCGGGGCTTGCGCTATCGGTCGGAAGGATCACGCGGCCAAGCGCAATACGCGGCTGGCGCTCATGCGCCCATTCCTGCCGGAAGCGCGCAACAAGAGCCGCCTGCGCCGTCAGAAAATCATCGGTATTTTCACCACTGACGATATTGCCGGTCAGAAGATTGAACCCTGCCTTACCCGCCCAGCGGGCGGAATTCTGCGATCCACCGCCGTACCACAGCCGGTCGGTCAAACCCTTGGCAAAGGGCCGAAGGCGTGGCACCTGCGCGCCTGCCGCATTGCCCGCCTCCGTATCGCCAGACAATGGTTCCGATCTCAAGGCCCTTGCCAGCTTTTCGGCACGGGCGTGGCTGTAATCCGCATCGGAAGCAGGATCGACATAGTCAGATATCAGGTAAGCGAAGGGTGGCGCTCCGACGGAAACGCCGACATTCAACCGCCCGTGTGACAGGACATCCACCGTGGCGAGGTCCTCGGCCAGCCTGAATGGATTTTCATAACCCAGCTGAATGACGGCGGTGCCAAGGCCGATCCGCTTGGTGCGCTGCGAGGCTGCGGCAAGAAAGGTCGCCGCCGAGGAAACGCCACGTTCCAGATGACGCTGGCGAACCCAGGCGCTGTGATAACCCAGCCCCTCCCCGGCTTCGAAAAGCTGCAAGGTCTCCTCCAGTCCCCGTTCCGGGTCATCATCGTGATAATTGCCGGGAACCAGAAAGGCGAAATGGGAAATATGGGAAAGGGGCATGGTGTGTATCCGGGACCAGGTGTTGATGGAAGATGGGGCTCAGGCAGCGCAGGTGCGGCTGTCCTCCCGTGCCGCGCAAACGTCTGCAGAATGCACGATGGCCGGCACGGCTGGCACGGCATGGTCTTTTATAGTCACGGCGATTGTTGAAAGATCGTTGCGCGATTCAATAATCCACTAAAATTATGGATTACCCTGCGATGACAGGCGTTACTCTTGCCTTCCGCTTTTGAGGTCACACTGCCCCTCGCCCGGCCAAGAACGCACTACCCCACCAGAGACGTCTCTGTGGCGTTCCGCGTAAATAAACTTGATTTCTCATCCAGACATGTAATACAGATTATCGTACATGTTGACAAATAATGCACACATGTATGACATAGCGGCAATCAAAACGCCGAGACATCTGCATGAGGGAGGAATTATGATCATCACCGACGTCGAGGTCCGTGTTTTCCGCACGACGACCCGTCGGCACTCGGACAGTGCAGGTCATGCACATCCGGGGCCGGCGCATCAGGTGGAACAGGCCATGCTGACCATCCGCACAGAAGATGGGCAGGAAGGTCACTCCTTCACCGCGCCGGAGATCGTTCGCCCGCATGTCATCGAAAAATTCGTCAAGAAAGTCCTGATCGGCGAGGACCACCGTGACCGCGAACGCCTGTGGCAAGATCTTGCCCACTGGCAGCGCGGCTCGGCCGCGCAGCTGACCGACCGCACGCTGGCCGTAGTAGACTGTGCCCTATGGGATCTTGCCGGCCGGTCGCTCAATCAACCTGTATACAAGTTGATCGGCGGTTACCGCGACAAGGTGCTGGCCTATGGCTCCATCATGTGTGGTGACGAGCTGGAAGGCGGGCTTGCGACACCTGAAGATTATGGTCGCTTTGCCGAAACGCTGGTAAAGCGCGGTTACAAGGGTATCAAGCTGCACACCTGGATGCCGCCCGTCAGCTGGGCGCCGGATGTGAAGATGGACCTCAAGGCCTGCGCGGCCGTGCGTGAAGCGGTTGGTCCCGATATTCGTCTGATGATCGACGCCTTCCACTGGTATTCGCGCACCGATGCCCTGGCGCTGGGCCGTGGCCTTGAAAAACTCGGCTTCGACTGGATCGAGGAGCCGATGGATGAACAGTCGCTCTCCTCCTACAAATGGCTCTCCGACAATCTGGATATCCCCGTCGTCGGCCCGGAAAGTGCAGCCGGCAAACATTGGCACCGCGCCGAATGGATCAAGGCCGGCGCCTGCGATATTCTGCGCACCGGCGTCAATGATGTCGGCGGCATCACACCGGCGCTGAAGACAATGCATCTGGCCGAAGCCTTTGGCATGGAATGCGAGGTGCACGGCAATACGGCGATGAACCTGCATGTCGTCGCCGCGACAAAGAATTGCCGCTGGTATGAGCGCGGCCTCTTACATCCGTTCCTCGAATATGATGACGGCCACGACTATCTGAAGTCGCTGTCGGACCCGATGGATCGCGACGGCTTCGTGCATGTCCCTGATCGTCCGGGCCTTGGCGAGGACATCGATTTTACCTTCATCGATAACAACCGGGTGAGATAACGGGTCATGAAAACGGTGCTCGCCTTTGGAGACAGCCTCACCTGGGGAGCCGACCCGGCCACGGGTCTGAGGCACCCTGTCGAGCACCGCTGGCCGGATGTGCTCGAGGCTGAGCTTGCCGGAAAGGCGAAGGTTCACCCCGAAGGTCTCGGCGGGCGCACCACCTGTTACGACGACCATGCCGGCCCCGCCTGCCGCAACGGCGCGCGGGCGCTCGAAGTCGCGCTCTCCTGCCATATGCCGCTCGATCTCGTCATCATCATGCTCGGCACCAACGATATCAAGCCGGTGCATGGCGGGCGCGCCGAAGCCGCCGTCTCCGGCATGCGCAGGCTGGCGCAGATTGTCGAGACCTTCATCTACAAACCGCGCGAGGCCGTGCCGAAACTGCTGATCGTCGCACCGCCGCCCTGCGTCGCCGGCCCCGGCGGCGAACCGGCGGGCGGCCGCGATATCGAACAGTCCATGCGGCTTGCGCCGCTTTACCGCAAACTCGCTGCCGAACTGGGGCATCACTTCTTCGATGCCGGATCGGTCGCCAGTGCCTCGCCGGTGGATGGCGTGCATCTGGATGCGTCGGCAACGGCGGCGATCGGCCGGGCGCTTGCCGCGCCGGTCAGAGACATTCTTGGCTGATCATGCGCCGCCTGCGGAGGAACCGGGCGCGTGGATCAAAACGTGGAAAGGCCGTATGAACCGGCCATATTGGGAGGAAAGATGAAACATTTTCTTGCAACCGCAGCGCTTGGCGCCCTGCTGATCGGCGCCATGCCGCTCAGCAGCTTTGCCGAAACGCCGAAGGACCAGCTCATCGTCGCCACGACCATGAGCAACATCCTGACCCTCGACCCCGCCGCCATCACCGGCCGCGAGACCGTGCAGGTTCTGAACAACGTCTATGACACGCTGGTCGTGCTTTCCCCTGAAGATCGCAGCGTTCAGCCACGCCTTGCCGAACGCTGGGAAATTGCCGAAGACCGGAAATCGATCCGTTTCTATCTGCGCGCCGATGCAAGATTCGCCTCCGGCAATGTGGTGACGGCAAAGGACGTGGCCTGGAGCCTGAAGCGGCTGCTCGCCCGCAACCTCGCGCAGTCGTCCTTCCTGAAAACCCGTGGTTTCAAGCTGGAAGAGGCCGACAAGCTGTTCGTTGCCGAAAACGACCAGACCTTCGTGCTGAATATCCCCAAACCAGATGACCCGAACCTGCTGCTGATGATCCTCGCGCAGAACGGTCCCGGCTCCATAATCGACAGCAAGACCGCGCTTGAGAACGAGAAGGACGGCGATCTGGGCGGCGCATGGCTGACGCTGAATTCCGCTGGCTCCGGCCCCTTCAAGCTGACGCAGTGGAAGTCCAACGAATATATCATCCTCACCCGCAACGATGATTATTGGGGCGAAAAGGCCAAGATGAAACGCATCCTGATGCGCCATCTGCCGGAATCGCAATCGCAGCGTCTGATGCTGGAAAAGGGCGATATCGACGTTGCCTATTCCCTGCAGGCCCCGGACCTGAAATCGCTTGAGGCCGACAAGGCCGTGACCATCGAATCTACACCCGGTTCCGGATTTTATTACCTCAGCGTTTCGATGAAGAATGAGAAATTCGCCAACAAGAAGGTGCGCGAGGCGCTGCGTTACCTGATCGATTATGACGGTCTCGACAAGGCGGTCATGCCCTATTACGGCAAGCTGCATCAGCGCTCCCTCAGCACCGGGGTCATGGGCGCGCTGCCGGATCAGGGCTACAAGCTCGACATCGAAAAAGCCAAGGCGCTTCTGACGGAGGCGGGTTATCCGAACGGCTTCAAGACGACGCTGCGTGTGCTTTCTGAAGACCCGTTCATGAAGGCGGCAACGGCGATCCAGAATACGCTCGCCCAGGCTGGCATTCAGGCCGAACTGATCAGCGGTTCCGGCGACCAGATTTACGGCGCGATGCGCGAGCGCAACTTCGAACTGTTGCTCGGCCGCGGCGGCGGCGGCCAGCAGCCGCATCCCGACAACAACCTGCGCTCGATCGCCTATAACCCTAACAATGCCGACGACGCCAAGCTCACCAATTACCAGAGCTGGCGCACCAGCTTCTTCGATGAAAAGCTGAACAAGATGATCGAGGAAGCCCTTGTCGAGCGTGACGTTGCCAAACAGACGAAGCTTTATGAAGACCTGCAGGCCTATATGGACGAGATCGTCATGTCCATTCAGCCCTTCTCCGAAGTTGTCGACACCGCCGCCTTCCGCAGCGACGTCAAGGGCATGATCGTCAGCCCCTGGCTGTCGCGGTTCGAAGAAGTGAGCAAGGAGCGGTAACCCGCCATCCCGTCTGCGAATAAGATAAGGCGCGGCTAACCCCCGCGCCTTTTTTGTTGGCGACAAAGCCCCGCAAGGCCGAAATGCTTGGCCAAAGCGCATCCTCCGCACTCCGCCGTAACCAGTCAAAAAAAATGCCCGGCAGGGAGGCCGGGCAAGGAAGGAGGATTTTATTATCCGTGACGCCCCGGAGGAGGACGATCACGTTTTGGAGCCGTCATGCGCCTTCATATTCCAGCGAAGCGCCGATCAATTCGCGCGCATAGGGATGCGTCGCACCATTGCCGGCGATGGCCTCGCGCGGCAGGATTTCGGTGATTTCGCCGCGCAGCATCACCGCGAAACGGTCGCACATGTGGTCGACCACGGCGAGATCATGGGTCACCATGATATAGGTGAAGCCGCGCTCTTCACGCAGCCGCTGCAACAGGTTGAGGATTTCCGCCTGCACCGAGACATCGAGCGCGGAGGTCGGCTCATCAAGCAGGAGCAGCGAGGGTTCGAGGATCAGTGCGCGCGCAATCGCCACGCGCTGCCGCTGGCCACCGGAAAGCTGATGCGGGAAGCGGTCCATGAAGGAGACCGGCAGGCCGACATCCATGATGACCTTGCGCATACGCTCTTCGCGGTCACCGAGTTTGTGGATCGACAGCGATTCCGAAAGCACGGTGCGCACCGACTGGCGGGGATGCAGCGAGCCATAGGGATCCTGAAACACCATCTGCAGCATGCGGCACCGCTCGATCAGCGGTATGTCGCGCACCGACCTGCCGTCGATGAGGATGTCGCCCGTCCAGAAATCGTTGAGCATGGAGACGCAGCGAAGCACGGTGGATTTGCCCGATCCGCTTTCACCGACCAGCCCAAAACATTCGCCCGGTTCGACGCGGAAGGATACCGAAGGCAGCACTTTTAGTGCCGTATGGCTGCTGCCGAAGGTGATGGAGAGATCGCGGGTTTCAACGGAAACGGCCATTATACTTTCTCCTCCAGCCATTCGGGACGGCGATCCAGCACCGCAAGCGGTGAGCGCGAGCCTCCAATGCGCGGCTGCGCCGCCAGGAGGCCGCGGGTATAGGGATGTTGCGCCTGATCGAGATCGCGTGCGGCCAGCGTTTCCACCACGCGGCCGGCGTACATGATGAGAACCCGGTCACAGAAATTGCGCACGAGATTGAGGTCGTGGCTGATCATGATGAGGCCGATGCCGCGGTCCCGCACCAGGCCATCGAGAATATTCAGCACCTGCAGCCGTACCGTCACGTCAAGCGCCGAGGTCGGCTCGTCGGCAATGACGAGATCGGGATCGGCAAGCAGCATCATGGCGATCATGACGCGTTGGCCCATGCCGCCAGAAATTTCATGCGGATATTGCTCGTAGACGCGCTCCGCATCGCGGATTTTCACCGCATTGAGCATAGCCAACGCCTTTTCACGAGCTTGCGATTTCGACGCCTTGAAGTGGCGCAGATAGGTCTCGGTCACCTGATCACCGACCCGGCGAATGGGGTTAAGGGAGAATTTCGGATCCTGAAGGATCATCGACATGCGCCGGCCACGCACCTTTAGCATCTCTTTTTCGCTAAGTGCGAGAAGATCGATCCCTTCGAAATCAAGCTTGTCGGCGGTGATCGTCGCCGATGGCAAAAGGCGCAGCAGGGCGCGGCCCACGGTGGATTTGCCAGAGCCGCTTTCACCAACGATGCCGAGACGTTCCCGGCCAAGCGTGAAGGAGATACCGCGCACCGCCTCGGTGGCCGAGCCGCCGTAACGGATGCGAAGATTTTCGACGTCAAGGATTGGTTTTTCCATGGTCTTATCTCCGGTTCATCTGCTTCGGATCGAGCGCATCCCGCAACCCATCGCCCAGAAGGTTGAAGGCGAGGCTGACAGAGAGGATAGCGACACCGGGAAAGGTCACCAGCCACCAGCTGTCCAGCATGTAGCGCCGTCCAGTCGCGATCATCGCTCCCCATTCCGGCAGCGGCGGCTGTGCACCGAGACCGAGAAAACCGAGACCGGCAGCGGTGAGGATGACGGTCGCCATGTTCAGCGTCAGGCGGATGAGAACAGACGGCAGGCACATGGGCATGATTGACTTGACGATGATGCGCAGCGGTGACGCCCCCTGAAGCCTTGCGGCAGCAATGTAATCCGCCTTGCGGAAAGTCATGGCTTCGGCACGCGCAAGACGCGCGATCGGCGGCCAGGAGGTGAGCGCAATGGCGATGATCGCATTGTTGAGGCTCGGGCCGAGTGCCGCGACGAATGCGAGCGACAGGATGAGGCTGGGGAAGGACAGGAAGATATCCGTGATGCGCATCATCACCGTATCGAACTTGCCGCCGAGATAACCGGATGCCGTGCCGACCAGAAGACCGACGGGGCCGACGATGATCGAGACCAGCGAGATGATGGTGAGCGTGATGCGCGCGCCCCAGAGAAGACGACTGTAAATATCGCGTCCCAGCTCATCCGTGCCGAAGACATGGCCGTTGCCCGGGGCCTGCAGCGTGTTGGCGAGATCCTGCGCGTAAGGGTCATGCGTCGCAAGCCAGGGCGCGAAAATCGCGGCGATGACGAGGAGAAGCAGGACAGCCAGGCCGAAGGCCGATGTCGGGCTTTTCAGCAGGAAGAGGATGATATTCTTCAGCGCGTTCAAAGGCACGGGAAGACGGGAAGAGGTTTCTGCACGGGCCGTCATCAGCGGGTCCTCGGATCGAAAAAGCGGTAGAGAATGTCGGACAGGAGATTGAGCCCGATAAAGATGACGCCGACGATAAGCACGCAGGTCATCACGGCATTCATGTCGCCAATGATAAGATTGCTGGTCAGATATTGCCCGAAACCCGGCCAGGCGAAGACGGTCTCAATGAGCACCGCGCCTTCCAGCAGCGAGCCATAGGCAAGGGCGATGATGGTGACCAGCTGCACGCGGATATTGCCGAAAGCATGCAGCCACACCGTCTGCCGCTGCGACAGGCCTTTGACACGCGCTGTCGTCACATATTCCTGGCCCAGCTGGTCCAGCATGAAGCTGCGCGTCATGCGGGTGATATAGGCCGAGGAGGAATAACCGAGCAGGGCGGCGGGAAGGATGAGGTGGTTGATCGCCGACCAAAACACCTCCATATCGCCCGCAAGCAGACTGTCGATCAGCAGGAAGCCCGTCCGCTCCTCCACCAAACCGATATAGAACTGGTCCATGCGGCCACCGCCGCCGACAAGGCCGAGATGGGCGTAAAAAACGATCAGCGCAATCATGCCTGTCCAGAAGATCGGCATGGAATGGCCGAACAGGCTGAGCACGCGCACCAGATGGTCCTGCCAGCGGTCTTTGTTGACGGCAGCATAAACGCCCATGGGAATGCCGAGACCGGCGCCGATCAGGATGGCGAAGGTCGCAAGTTCCATCGTCGCCGGCATGACGCGGATGATATCTTCGATCACCGGGCGGCCGGTTCGGATAGAGGTTCCGAAATCGCCGGTGAAGACATCACCGATATAATAGATGAACTGCTGCCACAGCGGCCGGTCGAAGCCGAGCGCATGATAGACCTGTTCATAGGTTTCGCGCGTCGCATCTTCGCCGACGATCGCCCGCACGGGATCGGCGGGCATCAGGCGGCCGATAAAAAAGGTCAGCAACAGCAATCCAAGCAGCGTAACCGCAATACTTCCGATCTGGCCGGAGAGGCCATAAAGCGAAAGGCGTCTTTTTGACATGATTCCTCCCTTGCCAGAAACCGACCGGCGCAAGGATAAAAGCGCAATCCTGTCTGACAACTATTCACAAGTTGTCACAGGTGTCGAAAGCTGTCAAGCATGCGCCGCCGAAATCGATATGCCAAGGGCAGCGAAATGCGTGCGCGGCGTTGTTTCGGGCGGCGGTTCCGGCACTCTTCTTTCAGAAAAATCGCCCGCATTGCCGCCAATGCAAAAGCCTGTATTCTCCTGCTTCACAAGAGGCGGACATGGAAGCTTGCGGCGATATCGCCGACAATGTCTGCCACCTCGGGGGAGGAAAATATGATCGACGTGACGCTTCTGGCCTTTGCCGTGGTCGCCTTTATCGGCATTGCAACGCCCGGCCCTACCGTCTTGCTGGCACTCGCCAATGGCTCGAAATTCGGCGTGCGTCGCACCATGATCGGCATGGCTGGCGCCGTCCTTTCGGATGTCGTTCTGATTGGCGCGGTTGCGCTGGGATTGGGAGCCCTCCTGGCCGCCTCGGAATTCTGGTTCGGCGTCGTCAAATGGGTGGGTGTTTGTTATCTGGTTTTCCTCGGCATCATGCTTTTGCGTTCAAGAGGAATGCTCGATGGCGCTCTTGGCTCCGCGGAGGCAAACGGCGCAGCATCGGCGCGCTCGATCTTTCTGAAAAGCTTTCTCGTCGCCGTGACCAACCCCAAGGGATATCTGTTCTTTTCGGCCTTCCTGCCGCAATTCATCGATCCCGCCGCGCCGCAAATCCAGCAATATGCCGTTCTTGCGCTGGTCTTCGCCGGCATCGATTTTATCGTGATGTTCGGATACGCGCTGCTCGGCGCGCAGGCGGTCAGGGTGTTGCGCAAGTCCGGCGCCCTGTGGCTCGACCGCATCTGCGGCGGCGCGCTGCTGACGCTTGCCGCGTCCCTTGCCCTTTACCGACGAGCCAGCGCATAAGCCATTGTTGTTTATGCTATTTCCGCCTCACTCAGCCATGGTACGGGAACGCAGAAGCACCTTGTAACGCTCAAGGCTGCCGCGCAGATGCGCCGCCATATATTGGCGCGCGGCATCGGCGTCCCCTTCGATAATGGCATCGACGATCTTCGCATGCTCCTCCTGGAGATGCAGATTATAGTCCTTGGGACGCGACCCCGGCGCCGCACCCTGCAATTCGCCACGGGGAATGATACCGGAGCGGATAAGCTGGAGAAATTCTGGGAAACGCCGGTTCTGGGTCGCCTGTGCAATCGCCAGATGGAACTCGAAATCCGCGTCGCGCGTCGGCAAGCCCGCGCCAAGACAGTCCCCCACGCGCCGATGTGCATCGACAATCGCTTCCACCTGCACGGCGGAACGGCGCGAGGCCGCAAGGCCGGCGGATTCGACCTCAAAGACGGTGCGCAATTCCAACAGCTCAATGACGGAGGAAATCCGTCCAACCGCCAGATCGTTGAAAGGCACTTCCTTGGCCGGTTTTGCCTCAATGGCAAAAACGCCTGCCCCCTTGCGGGCTTCAACCAGGCCATCGGCACGAAGAATGGCGATGGCCTCACGCACAACCGTGCGGCTGACAGAATATTCCCGGGTCAACTCGCTTTCGCTCGGAAGCCGGTCACCGGGGCGGAACACGCCTTCCGCCAGATCCCGCCGCAAGGCCGAACTGATTTTCGCCGCAAGCGATACTTGCTTGGTGCTGCTCTCAATGTCCATTCCGGCCCACCTGTTTTAAACCTGTCTGGCATGTTAGCAAACACCCGCTACATTGCAAGGGCCGGCGTCAGCGTCGGAGCAGCCGCAGGAAAGGTTCAGGCGGCCGCCATGGCCGAGTTGCTGGAAAAGCGGCTTCTATATTCGCCCGGCGAAAGCCCGAGAATGCGGTGAAATACGCGGCGAAAAGCGGCAGCATCCTCATAACCAACCGACCAGGCGATCTGATCGACCGAACGGCGGGTAAATTCCAGCAACTCCCGCGCCTTGCCGACCCGCAGATGCTGGACATATTCGATGGGCTTCATACCGGTCGCCGCCTTGAAGCGACGCAGGAAGGTTCGCTCCTCCAGCCCGGCGTGGCCGGCCATGTCGGTCACGCTCGTCGACCGCCCGGCACGCGCCTGCAGCCAGTGCTGCACCTTCAGGATCGGCTCGTCGCCATGGGTCAGCCTCGGGGCAAAGCTGCTATAATGGCGCTGCTCCCGCCCGGAAGGATCGATCAGCAGGAATTTTCCGGTCTCGATCATGACCGAAGGGCCGAGCAGCCGGTCAACGATGCGCAGGCCAAGATCGGTCCACGCCATCAGCCCGCCGGCGGTGATGATATCACCGTCCTCGATGACGATCTTGTCTATTTCCAGCCGTACATCGGGAAAACGCTCACGAAACCGTTCGGCAAACAGCCAGTGGGTCGTGGCCGGGCGGGCGGCCAGAAGCCCGGTCGCGGCGATCATGAAGGAGCCGCCGCAACTGGCTGCCAGCGTAGCACCTTGCGCGTGTCGGTCGAGCAGCCAGCGGGCGTAAGGCTCGGCCTCCTCGATTTCTGCCGGCCCGGTCAGCCTCCCGGGTACGACAAAGATATCGGGATGGCCCACACCTGGATCGGTATCATGACAGCGCGAGAATTCACCGCTCTCCCCCATGCTCCAGTGACTGACCCGCAATTTCGGCCCGCCACGATCCTGTGAAAATACCGATGCGATGGCAAAAAGATCGGTGATGCCATGTACCATGGCGATCTGACAGTCCCGGTAGAGGACCAGACCGACTTCCAGCGTGCTTCCCGTTACACCCGCCATGCCCCTACCCCTGTTTTGTCAGTTTTGGCTCGCTTTCTGTCAGAAGCGCCAATCCAGCCCCGGCTGCATCAAGAGTATCTCTATTCCCACGGGACGCAAGCAAGCTGCCTGCAACAGGAGAGAGAGCCATGACAACGATCACCACCAGAGACGGAACGCACATCTTCTACAAGGACTGGGGTCCGAAAGACGGCCAGCCCATCATCTTCTCTCATGGCTGGCCGCTCAGCGCCGATACCTGGGATGCGCAGATGGTGTTCTTCGCCAATAACGGTTTCCGCACCATCGCCCATGACCGCCGCAGCCACGGCCGCTCGGATCAGGTCTGGCACAACAATACCATGGATCAATATGCCGACGATCTCGCCGAGTTGATCGAACAGCTCGATCTCCACGACATCATTCTGGTCGGCCATTCCACCGGCGGCGGCGAGGTGACCCGTTATATCGGCCGCCACGGCACGGCCCGCGTCGCGAAGATCGCCCTCATCGGCGCGGTGCCACCACTGATGCTGAAGACGGAAAGCAATACCATCGGCCTGCCGATCGATGTCTTCGATGGCATCCGCAAGGGCACCTATGACAATCGCAGCCAGTTCTTCAAGGACCTGACCATTCCCTTCTACGGCTACAACCGTGAAGGCGCCGTGATTTCGGAAGGCATTCGTGAGGAATTCTGGCGGCAGGGCATGATGGGCGGCCTCAAGGGCCAGCTCGACAGTATCCGCGCCTTTTCGGAAAGCGATTTCCACCAGGACCTGAAGGCCTTCGACAAACCAACGCTGGTGCTGCATGGCGATGACGACCAGATCGTGCCGGTCGGCGCTTCAGCACTTTCCACGGTCAAGATCGTCAAACATGCGACCCTCAAAATCTACGAGGGCGCCGACCATGGCCTGACGCAGACCCATCAGGACCGGTTCAACGCCGACCTCCTCACCTTCATCAACGCCTGAAACCACCAGACACCGGAGACACGGACATGACACAGAATACCTTTCTCATCACCGGCGCATCCGATGGTATCGGCGCCGTATATGCCGAACGCCTCGCAAGACGCGGCCACGATCTTATCCTCGTGGCGCGGCGTGCCGAGAAGCTGAAGGCACTGGCAGCGCAGCTGGAAAAGGACCACGGCATTGCCGTCGAGGTTCTCAGCGCCGATCTTTCCAGCGCGGAAGACCTCGAAAAGGTCGAAGCCCGGCTGCGCGAAGACCAGCGCATCACCGGCCTCGTCAACAATGCCGGCATAGCCGGGGAAGGCGCGATCACGGCACTGGACCCGGCCTATGTGACGACGATGATCAATCTCAACATTCTTGCCGTCACCCGGCTGGCGGCAGCCATCGCGCCCCGCCTTGCCGCCGCAGGCAAAGGTACGATCATCAACATGACTTCGGTCACGGCGCTGATGCCGGCGGCATTCACCGCCGTCTATCCGGCCACAAAGGCCTTCGTGCTCGCCTTCACCGAAGCGCTGCAGGCGCAGCTTTCGCCGTCCGGCGTGCGGGTTCAAGCCGTGCTGCCCGGCATCACCCGCACCGCGATATGGGAAGAGGAACGGCTCGATGCCATCCCGGCCGCCATGGTCATGGACGTGCACGACATGGTGGACGCGGCCCTTGCCGGTCTCGATCTCGGTGAGGCGCTGACCATTCCTTCCCTGCCGGATACGGTCGACCTTGAAAATTTCCTTGCAGCACGCGCAGCGTTGAGGCCCAATCTGTCGCATGCACTTGCCGCCAGCCGGTATCGTGCAGGCAAAACCGAATAGTGGGAGACGTATCATGATCCTTGGACTGACCATTCCCCAATTCACGACATTGCATGTGGCCTTGAGCCTCATCGGCATCGCAACCGGACTGATCGCCCTGCCCGCCTATGCGGTGGGGCGGTGGATGCCGCGCATGACGGCGGTTTTTCTCGTCACCACGCTTGCCACCACGCTTACCGGCTTTCTGTTTCTCATCGGGAATTTCACGCCCGCACTCGGCGTGGGCATCATCTCGACCCTCTTTCTGGCAATCGCGCTCGTTGCGCTTTACGGATATGGCCTCAATGGCAGATCGCGCTTCATCTACACGATCGCCGCCACGATCAGCCTTTATCTCAATATGTTCGTGTTGATCGTCCAGTCCTTCCTCAAAGTCGAAACCCTCAACAATCTGGCGCCGAACGGCAATGAGCCGCCATTTGTCGTGGCTCAGACGGTCCTGCTTCTCGCTGCGATCTGTCTTGGCTGGAAGGCGACGCGCCGCAGGCTTGCCACGTGAGGCACGTCGAAATCTAACCGGCTTCCGGAGAAGACGCCCTGTGCCCGAGTAATTTCGGGCACAGCGTGTTTTGCGCGCCAAATGCAGCCGGATCTCCGTTCACCCGTCACAAAAAGAAGAAATCCCGCCTCTAGAATCTCCTTTCGAATCCTCCTGAAAGGATCGCAGAAGGCATTGGGCACGACGGCAATTTTCAGCCCTTGCAAATAAACATTATACATTATATGATAATATATACTAATTTAGCAAACAGGAGAAGGCGATGAAGGCCGTAAGGATCAACGAACGTCTGACGATTGCGGGCCAGCCCATGATTGCCGACTTCCCATCGCTCTCCGCCCAGGGCTTTAAGAGCATCATCAATGCCCGGCCCGATGGCGAGGAGCCCGGTCAGCCGGGCAATACGCAGGAAAAAAGCGCCGCCGGTGCCGCCGGCATGGATTATGGTTTCATCCCGGTCAGTGGTCCCACCATCACCGAAGCCGATATCCGCGCCTTCCAGCAGAAGATGGCCGAGGCCGAAGGTCCCGTTTTCGCCCATTGCAAAGGCGGCACCCGGGCATTGACGCTTTATGTTCTCGGTGAAGCGCTCGACGGGCGTATTCAGCGGAGCGACATTGAGGATTTCGGCAAGACGCATGGTTTTGATCTTTGCGCCGCCACGCGCTGGCTGGAGCGCCAGTCGGCAGCGGTGCCGCACATCAAGGCGTTTTTCGACCCCCGCACCTGGAGTGTGCAATATGTCGTTTCCGACCCCGCGACCGGCGGCTGTGCCATCATCGACCCGGTTTATGATTTCGACGAAAAATCCGGCGCGACCGGAACGATGAATGCTGACGCCATTCTGGACTATGTGAAGCGTCATGGGCTTTCGGTGGAATGGATACTCGATACCCATCCGCATGCCGACCATTTTTCCGCCGCCGACTATCTGAAGCAGAAAACCGGCGCGAAGACGGCCATCGGCGCCAAAGTCACCGGCGTACAGAAGCTCTGGCAGGAAAAATACAATTGGTCTGATTTCAAGACCGATGGTTCGCAATGGGACCAGCTGTTCGAGGCCGGCGACCGGTTCAGCATCGGTTCGCTGGAAGCCCGCGTGTTGTTTTCGCCCGGCCATACGCTGGCTTCCGTGACCTATGTGGTGGGCAACGCGGCTTTCGTGCACGATACGCTGTTCATGCCGGATTCCGGCACGGCGCGCGCCGATTTTCCGGGCGGCAGCGCCAAACAGCTTTGGGCATCGATTCGGGATATCCTCGCCCTTCCCGACGATACACGGCTTTTCACCGGCCATGATTACCAGCCCGGCGGCCGCGCCCCGAAATGGGAAAGCACGGTGGGCGAACAGACACGCAGCAATCCGCATCTGGCCGGCATGACGGAAGAGGATTTCGTTCGTCTGAGGGAAGCGCGGGATCGCACCTTGCCAATGCCGAAGCTCATTCTCCATGCCCTGCAGGTCAATATTCGCGGCGGCCGCCTGCCGGAGCCGGAGGCGAATGGCAAGCACTATCTGAAATTTCCGCTCGACGTGCTGGAGGGCAGCACATGGTGACGGAAATCCCGCTGGAAAAACCCCTAGATATCGGCGAGATACCCCTTCCCGCGATGGAAAAACGCGCCACTGAGGTGGCGATACTTTTAAAGACGCTGGCTCACCCTGCCCGGCTGATGCTCGCCTGCACGCTGGCGCAGGGAGAGTTTTCCGTCGGCGAGCTGGAAGCCAAGCTCGATATTCGCCAGCCGACCCTCTCCCAGCAACTCGGCGTGCTGCGGGAAGCGGGTATCGTCGACACACGGCGTGAAGCCAAACAAATCTTCTACCGGCTGGCGGAAGACAAGGCGGCGCGGCTAATTGAGGCTCTCTACGCCATTTTCTGCGCGCCGGAGGAAAATCTGTGACGCCCTATTGGCCCTCTCTCTTCGGCGGCATGCTGCTTGGTCTCGCCAGCATTCTGCTGTTTGTCTTTAACGGCCGCATCGCCGGTATCAGCGGCATCATAGGCAAGGCGCTCAGTGGCGAGCGGCGCTTTGCCGATCTGGCCTTCCTGTCGGGCCTGCTGGCCGGGCCTTATCTTTATGCCGCCGTCTTCGGTCGGTTTCCCGCCGTCACGGCGGTAACGCCATGGCGGCTCATTATCATTGCCGGCCTGCTTGTAGGGTTCGGCACACGCATGGGCTCCGGCTGCACCTCCGGTCACGGCATCATGGGGCTGGCGCGATTTTCCCGCCGCTCCATCGCCGCCACTGCCACTTTCCTGATTTCAGGCATTTGTGCCGCGACGATAGTGGGAGTGCTGTCATGAAAAATCCGGCAGCGGCACGTCTTGCGCTGGCACTCATCGCCGGAGCGCTGTTCGGCTTCGGCCTCTCGCTTTCCGGCATGATCGATCCGGCTCGCGTTTCGGGTTTTCTTGATGTAGCGAGCAGCCATTGGGATCCGAGCCTGATCTTCGTTCTCGGCGGTGCGGTCCTTGTGGCCGTGCCGGGCGTCCTGCTCAGCCGTTTGCTTGTCAGGCCCATCCTTGCGAAAGATTTCAGCCTTCCCGCGAAAACCCGCATCGACCGGCCGCTCATAACAGGCTCGGCTATTTTCGGACTGGGCTGGGGAATTGCCGGTTTCTGCCCCGGCCCGGCACTCTCGGCTTTCGCCCTCGGGCTTGCGCCGGTCATCCTCTTCGTCTGCGCCATGATCGCCGGCATGTTCGTTCACGACCGGCTCTACGCAAAAGAGCCCTAAAGCCAGCGCTCGTTCACGATGGACGAAAAGCAGATGGTCGCGCGGGCAAAAACACCTGCGCGACCACGCTCGATTACAGATCAATCAGGCTCTTGCCCGTCATTTCCGGGGGCAACGGCACGTTCATCAGTTGCAGCAGCGTCGGCGCGACATCGGCGAGAATGCCATCATGCACCTTTGCGCCTTCCGGGCCGCCAAACAGGATCACCGGCACCGGATTGGTGGTGTGAGCCGTATGCGGGCCACCTGTGACGGGGTCGACCATGGTTTCGCAATTGCCGTGGTCGGCAATCACAAGCATCGCGCCGCCCACCTTTTCGAGAGCAGCAACGACGGCACCAAGCCCGCGATCCACGGCTTCGCACGCCTTGATCGCCGCCTGCAGATCACCGGTATGACCGACCATGTCAGGATTGGCGTAGTTGGTGACGATCAGGTCATAACCCTTGCCGATCACCTCGACGAATTTCTCCGTGACCTCGGCAGCGCTCATTTCCGGCTGCAGATCGTATGTCGCGACCTTCGGGGATTTCGGCATGAAGCGGTCCTCGCCCACTTCCGGCTCTTCCTTGCCGCCATTCAGGAAGAAAGTGACATGCGGGTATTTTTCCGTCTCAGCCAGGCGAAACTGCGTCAGCCCCTGCTTTGCCACCCAGGCGCCGAGCGTGTTGACGATATCGCGCTTCGGGTAAGCCGTCGTCATGAAATCACTGTGCCGCGTCGAATATTCCACCATGCCCAGCAGCGCCGAAAGCACGGGCTTTTCGCGCGCAAAACCGTCGAAATCATCCGCGCCGATGGCAAGCAGGATTTCACGGGCACGGTCGGCGCGGAAATTCAGGCAGAACAGGCCGTCGCCAGCCTTGAAGCCTTCGTAGCCATCGATCACCGTCGGCAGGATGAATTCATCCGTGACTTTGTTCGCGTAGCTCTGGGCCACGGCACTCACCGCATCCCGCGCGTGTTCGCCCTTACCGAGAACCATGGCGTCATAGGCTTTCTCGACGCGCTCCCAGCGATTGTCGCGATCCATCGCATAATAACGGCCGATCACTGTGCCGATACTCGCGCCCTGCGGCAGGCTTGCCACAAGCGCCGCCACGAAATCTTCCGCCGATTGCGGCGCGACATCGCGGCCATCGGTGATGGCATGCACCACGACCTTCAGACCGTGGCTGACCATCAGCTTCACCGCCGCCTGGCCGTGCAGGATATGACCATGCACGCCGCCATCGGAGACGACGCACATCAGATGCGCCACACCGCCTGCGGCCTTCACCGTGGCGGCGAAATCAAGCATCGCCGCATTGCGGAAAAAGCTGCCATCCTCGATCGCCAGATCGATCTGGCCGAGATCCATCGCAACGATGCGGCCGGCGCCGATATTGGTGTGACCGACTTCGGAATTGCCCATCTGCCCGGTGGGCAGGCCGACATTCGGGCCGAAGGTGGTCAGCGTTGCATTCGGGCAGGTGGCGAAAAGCCGGTCCATGTTCGGCGTATTCGCCAGAACCGGCGCATTGCTGGATGTGTCCTCGTTCAGCCCCCAGCCATCGAGAATAGTCAGGACAACGGGTTTGGGAGTGCGCATGGGAGGACCTTCTTTTTCATTCGGTTGCCGGCGGACAGCGGACCGCTGGGCACCGGAGCGCCCGCGTCCGCCACTATGATCATGGTGAGAAAACATGCTTCTCGTTCTTCTCTTCTATACCCGAAGATGACGAACGCAAGCCTATACCAGCAGCGAAACAGTTCCATGAAGGTCGAAAAGAGCCTGCCTTAAAGTGGCATGTCGTGCCATACACGCGCTCCCTCATGCCCATGCCTGTTACAGGAATCCTGCCTATGCGCGTCTGCACGGGGAGAGGATTGCTTTCCAGCCCAAGGAGTTGGGCTGGCTGGCTCCCTGTGACAAACACAGGGATGATTGGCGTGGGGATGGCCGGTCGCAGGCGCTCACTCGATAAAAATCAGTGCTGGCTTTTCCAACAGCGCTTTGACGGCCTGAATGAAGACCGCGGCATCCCAGCCATCGACCACGCGATGGTCGAAACTCGAAGACAGGTTCATCATCTTGCGCGGCACAAACCGGTTCCCGTCCCAGACCGGCCGCGTCATGATCTTGTTGACGCCGATGATCGCCACCTCCGGATGATTGATGATGGGCGTCGAAACCACACCGCCCAAGGCTCCAAGCGAACTGATGGTAATGGTGGAACCCATCAGCTCTTCCCGATGCGCCGTGCCGGTGCGGGCGGCTTCCGCGACGCGCGCGACTTCTTCCGCACAGTCCCAGAGGCCGAGCGTTTCCGCATGGCGAACGACCGGAACAGTCAGGCCTGCGGGCGTCTGCGTGGCAATGCCGATATGGACCGCTTCGTAATGGCTGACGACGCCTTTTTCGTCATCGAAAGTCGCGTTCATGCCGGGATGATCGGCCACGGCTTTCACCAGCGCACGCGTCAGAAACGGCAGGATCGTCAGTTTCGGCTGCCCGGAACGTCGGTTACCGTTCATCGTCGCGCGCAAATCCTCCAACTCCGTCACGTCGATTTCCTCGACATAGGTGATGTGGGGAATGCGCGAGACGGAGAGCACCATCTTCTCGGCAATCTTGCGCCGCAGCCCTGTTACCTTCACTTCCTCGACCGCGCTATCGTGCGGCGTCATCGGCTCGGGACGTTCCGGCCGTGCCCGTACCGTTAAAAACCCATCGAGATCGGCATGGGTGATGTGCCCGTCCGGCCCGGTTCCCTTGACATGCGTGAGATCGATATCGAGATCGTCGGCACGCTGGCGGACGGCGGGGGATGCCAGCGGTTTATGATGCGGTTCGGCTGCGGGAACGGAAGGTGCCTCCTCGGCCTGCCGCGCCGCCGGCTGGGTTTCGACTGGTGGCGGCGCTTCCGTCATGTCGGCAGGCGCTTCCTCTTCCGTCACCCGGGTTGGCGCCTCCGCCTCCGGCGCGCTGCCATTGGGTGCAACCGCAGCGACATCGGTTTCGATACGGACGAGCGGTGCTTTCACCGGCACCGTGTTTCCGGCCGTCACGGCGAGCCAGGTGATGATCCCCGCCACCGGCGAGGGGATTTCCACCGTCGCCTTGTCCGTCATGACAGCGGCCAGCACCATGTCCTCATGGACGATATCGCCCGGCTTGACGTTCCATTCCACCAGCTCGGCTTCCGCCACGCCTTCACCGACATCGGGCATAGTGATAACAAATTCCGCCATAATCAGGCCTCCATGACGTCTACGAGGGCACGCCCGACACGGGCGGGTCCCGGAAAATAGTCCCATTCCTGCGCATGGGGATAAGGCGTATCCCAGCCGGCGACCCGGACGACGGGAGCCTCGAGATGATAAAAGCAATGTTCCTGCACCAGCGACACGACTTCGGCGCCGAAGCCTGAAGTCAGCGTCGCCTCATGCACCATTACACAGCGGCCGGTTTTGGAGACAGACTTCACGATGGTGTCGAGATCGAGCGGCAGCAGGCTGCGCAGATCGATGATTTCGGCATCCACGCCCGTCTCCTCCGCCGCCGCCAATGCCACATGCACCATGGTGCCGTATGCGATGACGGTGACATCGTTTCCGGGGCGACGGATTTCGGCCTTGCCGATGGGGATGGTGTAATGACCTTCCGGCACCTCACCCATTTCGTGTTTCGACCACGGCGTCACCGGCCGGTCGTGATGACCGTCGAAAGGCCCGTTATAAAGCCGCTTAGGCTCCAGAAACATAACGGGGTCAGGGTCTTCGATGGAGGCGATCAGCAGGCCCTTGGCATCATAGGGATTGGAGGGAACGACCACTTTCAGTCCGCAGACGTGGGTGAAAAGCGCCTCCGGGCTCTGGCTATGCGTCTGCCCGCCGAAAATGCCGCCACCCGTCGGCATTCTGAGCACGATCGGGCAGGTGAAATCGCCATTGGAGCGATACCGAATGCGGGCCGCTTCCTGGGTGATCTGGTCATAGGCCGGATACATGTAATCCGCGAACTGGATTTCGACGCAGGGCCGCAAGCCATAAGCGGCCATACCGATCGCCGTCCCGACGATGCCGGATTCGCTGATCGGCGCGTCAAAACAGCGGGTTTTTCCGTATTTCCCCTGCAGCCCCTGCGTGGCGCGGAAAACGCCGCCGAAGTAACCTACGTCTTCGCCAAACACCACGACATCGTCGCTTCGCTCCATGGATACATCCATGGCGCTGCGGACGGCTTCGATCATCGTCATTCTTGCCATGTCCTACCATCCTGCCTTCTGACGCTGGCGGGCGAGATGCGGCGGCATCTCGGCGTAAACGCCTTCGAAAATATCCTTTTTCGGCGGTTTTTTGCCTTCGTGCAGCGTGCCGTGGCTTTCCGCCTCGCGCTGTGCCTCCAGAACCTCATCGGCGATTTCGGCCTCTGCCTGCCGGTGCCGTTCCTCCGACCAGACGCCTCGGAGGATCAGATGCTTCTTGAGCCGCAGAACCGGGTCGCCCAGCGGCCATGCCTCGGATTCGGTCTTGGGCCGATAGGCGCTTGGATCATCCGAGGTGGAATGAGCGCCGACACGATAGGTGACATATTCGATCAGGGTCGGGCCGAGATTGCGGCGTGCCCGCTCCACCGCCCAGCGCGCCACGGCATAAACAGCGAGATAATCATTGCCATCGACGCGAAGTGCAGGAATGCCGAAGCCCAGCCCGCGCGCCGCAAAGGTGCCGGAACCGCCGCGTGCAATGCCCTGAAAGGTGGAAATGGCCCATTGATTATTGACGATATTGAGGATGACCGGGGCCTTATAGGTGGAGGCGAAGACCAGCGCCGAATGGAAATCCGACTCCGCCGTGGAACCGTCACCGATCCAGGCGGCCGCGATCTTCGTATCGCCCTTGATGGCAGACGCCATCGCCCAGCCGACCGCCTGAACATATTGCGTGGCAAGATTGCCTGACACGGTGAAGAAGCCGTGCTCCTTCGAGGAATAGAGAACCGGCAATTGCCGCCCGTGCAGCGGGTCGAGTTCGTTGGAATAAATCTGGTTCATCATGGTGACGAGCGGATAATCATCGGCGATCAGCAGCCCCGCCTGCCGGTAGGTCGGGAAATTCATGTCGCCTTTGGAAAGCGCCTTGCGGAACGCGCAACTGACGGCTTCTTCCCCCAGATGCTGCATGTAAAAAGAGGTCTTGCCCTGCCGCTGCGCCATCAGCATGCGGGCATCGAAAGCCCGAAGCCGCATCATGTTTTTGAGGCCCACCAGCAAATCCTCGTCCGAGAGCAGCCCTGCCCATGGCCCGACAGCCTCGCCCTGATGATTGAGAACGCGGATGATCGAATAGGCCAGATCACGCATGCTTTCAGGCGCTGCATCCACCTCCGGGCGCGGCACGGTGCCGGCCTTGGGTATCTTCACATTGGAGAAATCCGGCTCCCCGCCGGGCCGCACCGCGGGTTCCGGAACATGCAGGCTGAGATGTGGCGTTTCTGATATATCCATTCTACTCCTCCCGTCGTGGTCTCCTCCAGACCACGAAACAATCCTCACAGGTTCCGAGCGATCACCATGCGCTGGACATCGCTTGTCCCCTCGTAAATCTGGCAGATGCGCACATCGCGATAGATCCGCTCCACCGGATAATCCACCATGTAGCCATAACCGCCGTGAATCTGGATGGCGTCCGAGCAGACGCGTTCGGCCATTTCCGACGCAAAGAGTTTGGCCATCGACGCCTCCGAAAGACAGAGTTCGCCCGCTTCCTTCAACGCCGCCGCATGCAGCACCAGCTGCCGCGCCGCCGAAATGCGCGTCGCCATATCCGCCAGACGAAACGCCACAGCCTGATGCTCGATGATCGCCTGCCCGAAAGCCTTGCGTTCGCGGGCGTAGTCCCGAGCCGCCTCGAAGGCCGCTTGTGCCATGCCGACGGCCTGTGCGGCGATGCCGATGCGGCCGCCTTCCAGATTGGCAAGCGCGATACGGTAACCCTGCCCCTCTTCGCCCAGCAGCAAGTCGACTGGGACCGCCATCTCGGTGAAGGCGATCTGGCAGGTATCGGAGGAATGCAGGCCGAGTTTTTCTTCGACCCTGATGACCTCGTAACCCGGCGTATCCGTCGGCACGATGAAGGCGGTGATACCCTTTTTGCCCGCCGCCGCATCTGTGACGGCAAAAACGATGATGACATCGCCATTCTTGCCCGATGTGATGAACTGTTTCGCGCCGTCGAGAATGTAGCGATCGCCATCCCGCCGCGCCCGGGTCTTGAGGTTGGAGGCATCCGAACCGGCTTGCGGCTCGGTCAGCGCAAAACCGCCGATCCATTCGCCGGAAGCCAGATTCGGCAGGAATCGCTGCTTTTGCTCCTCGGTCCCGAATTTGAGGATCGGCACGCAGCCGACCGAATTATGCACGCTCATGATGGTGGAACAGGCGCCGTCACCGGCGGCGATCTCCTCCAGCGCCAGAGCATAAGCCACGGCACCGGTTTCCGATCCGCCATAGTCCTCTGAAACCAGCATGCCGAGGAAACCGAGCTCGCCCATTTCCTTCAGTTCGTCTTTCGGGAACCGGCTTTCCCGGTCACGCACGGCAGCGCCGGGGGAAAGCCGCTCGCGGGCGAAATCGCGGGCCATGTCCCTGATCTGCTGCTGGGCTTCGTTCAGGATCATCGCCGCTTCCCCTCAATGCCGCTCAATGCCGAGCGCGGTTGCTTCACCGCCGCCGATACAGACGGCGGCCACGCCCCGTTTCAGCCCATGGCGTTGAAGGGCCGCCAGCAAGGTGACGACGATCCTCGAGCCGGAAGCGCCGATCGGGTGGCCAAGCGCGCAGGCGCCGCCATGCACATTCACCTTCTCATGCGGCAGATCGAGATCGCGCATCGCTGCCATGGCCACGACCGCAAAGGCCTCGTTGATTTCGAACAGATCGACGTCCTTCGCGGCCCAGCAGGTTTTATCGAACAGCTTTTTCATTGCGCCGATGGGAGCCGTTGGATATCCGGCGGGTGCATCGGCATGCGAGGCCTGACCGATGATGGTTGCCAGCGGTGAAAGACCCCGCCTTTCCGCTTCCGATCTGCGCATGAGAACAAGAGCGGCCGCACCGTCTGAAATGGAACTGGAATTCGCCGCCGTCACCGTTCCGCCATCGCGAAAGGCTGGCTTCAGCTGCGGGATTTTTTCCGGCTTTGCCTTGCCCGGCTGCTCGTCCACGGCAACATCACCAACAGGCGCGATTTCCGCTTGGAATGCGCCTTCCGCTATGGCGCGTCGCGCCCGTTCAAGCGAGGTCAGCGCATAGTCATCCTGCATTGCGCGGGTAAACTGGTAGGCTTCAGCGCAATCTTCCGCGAAAGTGCCCATCAACCGGCCCTTGTCATAGGCATCTTCGAGACCATCGAGAAACATATGGTCGATGACCTTGCCATGGCCGAGACGATAGCCACTGCGGGCGCGGTCCAGCAGATAGGGCGCATTGCTCATGCTTTCCATGCCACCTGCCAGCACGATGGAAGAGCTTCCCGCCGCGATCTGGTCATGCCCCAGCATGATCGCCTTCATGCCAGAGCCGCACATCTTGTTGATGGTCGTTGCGCCCACGGAATTCGGGACACCGGCGGCAATGGCCGCCTGTCTGGCCGGAGCCTGCCCCTGCCCGGCCGTGAGCACACAGCCCATCAGCACATCATCAATGTCAGAAACCGGAATAGCCGCCCGTTCGACGGCCGCACGGATCGCCGCGGCCCCGAGATCGGGCGCGGCCACCGATTTGAATTCGCCCTGGAACCCACCCATAGCAGTACGGGCGGCCCCGACGATCACGACAGGGTCATGCACAGCCAAATTCACCTCCCTTGGCCATCCTCTCGCTTGAGAAAACGACCACCATCGCGATCTCCTCCAGACCGCGACTGACATGAACGCTATCACCAACTCGAATTCATTTCAAAGCTATTTTGATTGACAGTTTTTTGATTGGCGATATCTTTGATCCAACAATTAGTCATATCATAGAGCAAATGATCCATGATTGAGCTCGACAGTTTCGACCGCAAGATTCTGCATGTGCTCGGTGATGACGGGCGGGTAAGCTGGCGCGATCTCGCCGCCCGCATCGGCCTCTCCTTCACGCCGACGCTGCGCCGCGTGCGCAAGCTGGAAGATGAAGGCATCATTCGCGGTTATACCGCGGTGTTCGATGAGAACCGGCTGCTCGGCAATATGGGTGTTTTCATTTCCGTCACGCTGGAACGACAGATCAAGGAAGCGTTGACGACCTTCGAACATCATGTCGCTTCCATTCCCGAAGTGGTGGGCGGTTACCAGACCAGCGGCAGTTCCGATTACCTGATCCACGCCATGGTTCGGGATTTGCCGCATTATCAGGAGCTTCTGGATTTCCTGACGACGGTGCCCGGCGTGTCGCGTATCCAGTCCAATTTCGCCATCAAGACATTCGTGCGCCGTTCCGCCGCCTTCACCGGGGGTGACGCGCCGTAAAATGAGGGTTGCCGGCGCGGAGGAGGTGCCGGCGACTAACAAAAGGGACGGCGGCAAGGCCGTCCGGAGGAGGAGACGCGATGAGTTTGAACCTCGCCGCCATTTTCGATGCCGATCTCGGCCCGGAAATCGCAGCATTGCGCGACAGCGCCAGTGCATTCGCAGATGATAAAATTGCGCCGCTCGCCGCCGAGATTGATCGCGACGACCGCTTCCCGCGTCAGCTCTGGCCGCAAATGGGTGAGCTTGGCCTGCACGGCATCACCGTTTCGGAAGAGTTCGGCGGTGCCGATATGGGTTATCTCGCCCATTGCGTGGCGATGGAGGAGATAAGCCGGGCTTCCGCTTCCATCGGCCTTTCCTATGGCGCTCATTCCAACCTCTGCATCAACCAGATTCACCGCTGGGGAACCGATGAGCAGAAGCACAGATATCTGCCGAAACTCATCTCCGGTGAACATGTCGGTTCGCTCGCCATGAGCGAGACGGAAGCCGGTTCCGATGTCGTCTCGATGCGGCTGAAGGCGGAACGCAAGGGTGACCGTTACGTACTGAACGGTGCGAAGATGTGGATCACCAATGGCCACGAGGCCGATACGCTGGTGGTTTATGCCAAGACGGATATGTCCGCCGGTGCGCGCGGCATCACCGCCTTCCTGATCGAAAAGGGCTTCAAGGGTTTCCGCCCGGCCCAGAAACTTGACAAACTCGGCATGCGCGGCTCGCCCACCTCGGAACTGGTATTCGAGGACTGCGAGGTGCCGGAGGAAAACATCCTCGGGCGTTTGAATGACGGCGTGACGGTGCTGATGAGCGGGCTGGACTACGAACGCGCCGTGCTGGCCGCCGGCCCTGTTGGCATCATGCAGGCGGCCATCGATCTGGTGCTGCCCTATGCCCGCGAGCGCAAACAGTTCGGCAAGCCCATCGGCGAGTTCCAGCTGGTGCAGGGAAAGCTTGCCGATATCTACTCGGCCATGAATGCATCCCGCGCCTATGCCTATGCCGTGGCCCGGGCCTGCGACAATGGCCGTATCACAAGGCAGGACGCGGCGGGCGCGATTTTGTTTGCCGCAGAGCGGGCGACACAGGTGGCGCTGGATGCGATCCAGCTTCTCGGCGGCGCCGGTTACGTCAATGAAAGCCCGGCCGGGCGGCTTTTGCGCGACGCCAAGCTTTATGAGATCGGCGCGGGCACCAGCGAAATCCGCCGGATGCTGATCGGCCGCGAACTGGTCAAGGGCAACGGGTGAGGAATGCGATGAAGCTTGTTTCCAGCCTGAACCGTGATCCCGCCTTCACCGCCAATACCGCTTTCATGTCCGGTCTGGTGGAGGATTTGAGAGGGCATGTCGAAAAAATCTCGAAAGGCGGCGGCGACAAGGCTCGCGAGCGGCATCTTTCCCGCGGCAAATTGCTGGCGCGTGATCGCATCGAGACTTTGCTTGATCCCGGCAGTCCGTTCCTCGAATTTTCGCAATTTGCGGCTTACGAGGTCTATGACGAACCCGTTCCCGCCGCCGGCATCGTTACCGGCATCGGCAGGGTCGCGGGCCGCGAATGCGTCATCGTCGCCAATGATGCGACGGTGAAGGGCGGCACCTATTATCCGCTGACGGTGAAGAAACATCTGCGCGCGCAGGAGATCGCCACCGAGAACCGCCTCCCCTGCATTTACCTCGTCGATTCCGGCGGTGCTAACCTGCCAAATCAGGACGAGGTTTTTCCCGACCGCGATCATTTCGGCCGCATCTTCTATAATCAGGCCAATATGTCGGCGGAAGGCATCGCCCAGATCGCCGTGGTGATGGGCAGTTGCACGGCGGGCGGGGCCTATGTCCCTGCCATGAGCGACCAGTCCGTCATCGTCAAAAATCAGGGCACGATTTTTCTCGGTGGCCCGCCGCTGGTGAAGGCCGCGACCGGCGAGGTGGTGAGCGCGGAGGATCTCGGCGGCGCGGATGTGCATTCCCGGCAATCCGGCGTCACCGATCATTATGCCAATGACGACCGCCATGCGCTGGCGCTGACCCGGCGGATCGTTTCCACCCTTAACCGCCGAAAACAGGTGGAACTGGATATTCGCGAACCGGTGGAGCCGCTTTATCCGGCTGACGAACTCTATGGCATTGTTCCTTCCGATACGCGAAAACCCTTCGAGGTGCGCGAGATCATCGCCCGCCTCGTGGATGGCTCGCAATTCGATGAGTTCAAGGCGCTTTACGGTACGACGCTGGTCTGCGGTTTCGCCCATATTCATGGTTATCCGGTCGGCATCATCGCCAATAACGGCATACTGTTTTCGGAATCGGCGCTGAAAGGCGCACATTTCATCGAGCTTTGCTGCCAGCGCGGTATTCCCCTGGTCTTCCTGCAGAACATCACCGGTTTCATGGTCGGCAAGGCTTATGAGGCTGGCGGCATCGCCAAGGATGGCGCGAAGCTCGTCACCGCCGTCGCATCGGCCAAGATGCCGAAATTCACCGTCATCATCGGCGGCTCCTTCGGCGCGGGTAATTACGGCATGTGCGGCCGCGCCTATTCACCGCGCTTTCTCTGGATGTGGCCGAATGCGCGCATTTCGGTGATGGGCGGCGAGCAGGCGGCTTCCGTCCTGGCGCAAATCCGGCGAGACGGTATCGAAGCGGATGGCCGCCACTGGTCGAAAGAAGGCGAAGAGGCGTTCAAGCAGCCGATCCGCGAAAAATACGAGCGGGAAGGCCATCCCTATTATGCCAGCGCGAGGTTGTGGGACGATGGCATCATCGACCCGAAGGATACCCGCATGGTGCTGGGTCTTGGTCTTTCCGCCGCGCTCAATGCGCCGATTGAACCCACCCGTTTTGGCATATTCAGGATGTGAGGCGACGATGTTCTCGAAAATACTGATCGCCAACCGTGGCGAAATCGCCTGCCGCATCATCCGCACCGCAGCCAATATGGGCATCCGCACCGTCGCGGTCTATTCAGAGGCCGACCGCGACGCCATGCATGTGGCGCTGGCCGATGAAGCCATCGCCATCGGCCCCGCACCGGCGCGCGGCTCCTATCTCGATGGCGAAAAGATCATTGCCGCCGCAAAGGCGAGCGACGCAGAGGCCATCCATCCGGGCTATGGTTTTCTTTCAGAAAATGCCGATTTCGCCGAAGCCTGCGCTTCTGCCGGTCTCATTTTCATCGGCCCGCCACCGGAAGCAATCCGCGCCATGGGCGGCAAAAGCGAAGCGAAGGCGCTGATGGCAACGGCGGGCGTTCCCATCGTTCCGGGTTATCACGGCGATGAACAGGCCGAGAAACGACTGGCAAGCGAGGCGGACAAGATCGGTTACCCGGTGCTGCTGAAAGCCTCGGCAGGCGGCGGCGGCAAGGGCATGCGCGTCGTCCGGCAGAAGCACGGCTTTGCTGTGGAGCTTGCCGGCGCCAAACGCGAAGCACTGGCCGCCTTCGGCAATGACCGCATGCTGATCGAAAAATACCTCGAACGGCCGCGCCATGTGGAAGTGCAGGTCTTTGCCGATGGCCAAGGCAATTTTGTTTCGCTTTTTGAACGCGACTGCTCGATCCAGCGCCGCCACCAGAAGGTGATAGAGGAAGCCCCCGCCCCCGGCCTGCCCGATGACTTGCGGCAACGCATGTATGACGCGGCAACCGCCGCTGCCCGTGCCATCAATTATCGCGGCGCGGGAACGATAGAATTCCTCCTCGATCCATCCGGCGACTTCTATTTCATGGAAATGAACACGCGCCTTCAGGTCGAGCATCCGGTGACGGAATATATTACCGGTCTCGATCTGGTCGAATGGCAGCTGCGTGTTGCGAATGGAGAAGCCCTGCCTAAAGACCGGGCCGATCTCCGCATCAACGGCCATGCCATCGAGGCACGCATTTATGCCGAAGACCCGGCGCATGATTTTCTGCCGTCGATTGGTACAGTCAGCCATCTCGTCTTTCCCGAGGAAGGTCCTCACCTCAGGATCGACAGCGGCATCCGCGCCGGTGATACCATCACCGTGCATTACGATCCGATGATCGCCAAGCTGATCGTTTGGGATCATGACCGCCCTGCCGCCGTGCGGCGCCTAACGGTGGCGCTTGAAAAGCTGGCGATTTGCGGTGTCACCAGCAACAACGCTTTTTTGGCGCGGCTTACAGGGCTCGATGCTTTCGCCGCCGCCGATCTGGACACCGGCTTCATCGCGCGCAACGAGGCAGAACTTTTTGCTCTGGAGGCCGTTGGCGACAATGAGATCGCACTGGCAGCACTCGGCCTCCTTCTCAGCCGTAAAAACGCGAGCACCAACCCGCAAGCGCAGGCCGACCCCTATAGTCCCTGGAATACCACCAACGCCTTCCGACTGAATGCGCCGGCGCGGGAGACGCTGCATTTCACCATGCAGAATCGGCCGATCGACCTTGGCGTTACCCATGAGGCGGAGAGCTTTTCGCTGGAGATGGGCGGACACACGATCCGCGCTTATGGCGACCTCTCTGACAACGGCCGCTTTCGCGCGACCATCAACGACCGGACATGGCAAAGCTATTTCTTTACAGAGAGTGACAGCTACACGCTTTTTCTGCACGGCGAACACTATCGCATCAGCCAGCCAGACCCGGTCGATATCGCGGATTCGTCTAGCCATACGGGTGGTCTGGAGGCGCCCATGCCGGGCATCATCCGCGCCGTGCTCAGCCAGAGCGGCGCGGCCGTCGAAACCGGTGATGCACTCGTGGTGATGGAAGCGATGAAGATGGAGCACACCATCCGCGCCCCGGCGAAAGGCATCGTCACCGCCATCAACTGCGCCGAAGGCGACATGGTGGCCGCCGGTGCGGTGCTGGTGGATTTCGAGCCGGAGGCTGTGTGAGATGGACTGGCCTCGCAACGTGAAGATCGTTGAGGTGGGTGCGCGTGACGGTCTGCAGAACGAAAGCGCCGAGGTCTCCACCGCCATCAAGATCGAACTGATCGAGCGGCTCGCCGCGGCCGGTTTGCCTGCAGTCGAGGCGGGCGCTTTCGTATCTCCCAGGAAAGTGCCGCAAATGGCAGGTTCGAAAGAGGTGTTTCAGGGCCTTAGACGGCGACCCGGCACAGCCTATCCAGCGCTTGTTCCAAATATGAAAGGTTTCGAGGCGGCCATCGAGGCCAGTGTGACGGAAATCGCGGTTTTCGTCTCCGCCTCGGAAGGCTTCAGCCAGCGCAATATCGGCTGCTCGCGCGCCGAAAGCCTTGAGCGCCTGCGCGATGTCGCGGAGGCTGCCGCGAGCCGGAATATTCGCATGCGCGGTTACGTCTCCTGCATTGCCGGCTGTCCCCATGACGGAACGGTCGCGCCCGATGACGTGGCGGCGATGACCGAGGCGCTTGTGGCCCTCGGCTGCTATGAAATCTCGCTCGGCGATACGATCGGCGTCGGCACGGCCGGCCAGATTCGCGATGTCATCGAACGTGTGGCGACCAGCATCCCGCGCGACCAAATCGCCATGCATTTCCATGATACCTATGGGCAGGGTGTCGCCAATGTGCTCGCCTCACTTCAGGAAGGCATCGTCGTTTTCGATAGTTCCGTTGCCGGGCTGGGTGGCTGCCCCTTTGCGCCGGGGGCGAGCGGCAATGTCGCAACGGAAGACGTCGTTTATCTACTGCAAGGACTTGGCATCGAAACCGGTATCGACCTGATGGCGGTGGCGAAGACCGGTGAGTGGATCAGCCGGCATCTCGGCAGGCCGAATGCGGCGCGCACCGGAAAAGCGCTGCTTGCCGCAAAACAGAAAGGAGACCTGCATGGCGGATGAACTGCTGCACGATACGCGCCAAGATGTTCTGTGGCTGACGCTCAACCGGCCCGAGGTTCACAACGCCCTCAATGCCGCGATGACGGAGGCACTCACGGATGCGATCCGCGCTGCGTCCGGCGATGGCAGCCTTCGCGCCGTGGTGATAACGGCAGCCGGAGACCGCAGCTTCTGTTCGGGAGCCGATCTGAAGGAAAGTGCCGGCGGCATGTTCCTGTCGCGCAACGGCACGAACCTCATTGCCGACGTGATGCGCGCGATAGAGAGCTGCGACAAGCCCGTCATTGCCCGCATCAATGGCCGGGTTCTGGCCGGCGGGCTCGGCCTTGTCGCCACCTGCGATCTTGCCTATGCCGCCGATCATGCCGAATTCGGCCTGCCGGAAGTACGGATCGGGCTTTTCCCGGCCATGGTGGCGGCAAAGCTGCTGGCAAAAATACCCCTGGGCGGGCTTCAGGAAATGGCTTATCTCGGCCAGCCGATCACCGCTGCGGAGGCAAAAGGTCTCGGCCTCGTCAATCGCACGGCGCCGCTGGCTGAACTCGATGGCCTTATCGAAGAGGTTCTCGCAAAGCTGCGACAGAACGCGCCGGGTGCCGTCGCCGCGGGAAAGGCGGCCTTGCTGGCGATGCGTGACATGCCATCGGACGAACGGCTTGCCTTCGCGGAAGGTGCCATCGCAGCCATCAGCGGCAGCAATGAGGCGCGCGAAGGGCGGCAGGCTTTTGCAGAAAAGCGCCCTCCCAAATGGATCAGAAGATCCTGAACCGCCGCGTTTCAGGGCAGTCGTCACCGCTTCAGCTGTTAATCGATATAATGCCCGCAGCCGCGTTGACCCCGTTCAGCAAATCGCGTTCTATCCAGCACCTTTCGCCGGATGGCGATCGGGCAGTCGGAGGAGACCCCATGCGCCTTGTAAAAACCGTCGCCGAATTGCGGGATGCGATCGCCGCCTTTCGCCGCGCCGGCAAAACCATCGGCTTCGTGCCGACCATGGGTTTTCTGCATATCGGGCACCTCACACTCGTTGCCCAAGCCAAGGCAGAAAACGACGTGACGGTGGTTTCCATCTTCGTCAATCCCCTGCAATTCGGCGCGAATGAGGATCTGGCGCGTTACCCGCGCGATCTTGCCCGTGACAGCGCGCTTTTGGAAGAAACCGGCGTCGACATTCTCTTCGCTCCTGACGTTACGGAGATGTATCCGCGCCCGATGCAGACGGTGGTGGATGTGCCTGAACTGGGTAGCCAGCTGGAAGGCGCGGTGCGGCCGGGGCATTTCGCCGGCGTTACCACCGTCGTGACCAAGCTTTTTAACCTCGTCCAGCCGGATGCCGCCTATTTCGGCGAAAAGGATTATCAGCAGGTGACGCTGATCTGCCGCATGGTTGAGGACCTTGCCCAGCCGGTGCGGGTTATTCCCGTCGCCACCGTGCGTGAGGCGGATGGGCTCGCCTGCTCGTCGCGCAATGTCTATCTAAGCCCCGAGCAACGCGCTGCCGCCGTGATCGTACCGCACGCGCTGGACGAGGCGGAGAGGCTTTATGCTGGAGGCGGTGATGACCCGGCAGCCTTTGAAGCCGCCATAGAAAAGTTCATCGCAGCCGAGCCGCTAGCGTCGCCTGAGGTCGTTGCGGTGCGCGATCCCGATACGCTGGCGCCCGTTGCCTCCCTGCAGGCCGGGCCTGTGCTGGTCGCGCTGTTCGTGCGCTTTGGCAGCACGCGGCTTCTCGACAACCGTGTCATCGGCCGCGAAAAAACCGGGAAACAGGAGTCCGCCCAATGAGCGCCCATGCAAAACAAAAGCGGCTGACGACGGCCTCCATCCGGCAGATGAAGGGCGAGGCGCGCATCGTCTGCCTCACGGCGTATACGACGCCGATTGCCCGGCTGCTCGATCCACATTGCGACCTTTTGCTGGTGGGGGATTCCCTCGGCATGGTGCTTTACGGCATGGATACGACTGTTGGTGTGACGCTGGACATGATGATCGCCCACGGCCGCGCCGTCATGCGCGGCGTCGAACGTGCCTGCGTCATCGTCGATCTTCCCTTCGGCACCTATCAGGAATCCAAGGAACAGGCGTTCCGCAACGCCGTGCGGCTGATGCAGGAGACCGGCTGCGATGGCGTGAAGCTGGAAGGCGGCGAGGAAATGGCCGAAACTATTGCCTTTCTGGTAGCGCGCGGCATTCCCGTGTTCGGCCATGTCGGGCTGATGCCGCAACTCGTCCACACTGCCGGCGGCTTCCGCTCGCTCGGCCATTCGGATGCGGAAACGCAAAAGATCTGGCGCGACGGGATTGCGGTCGATCAGGCGGGCGCTTTCGCCATCGTCGTGGAAGGCACCGTCGAACCACTTGCCCGCGAGTTGACGGAAAAGCTCGCCGCCCCGACCGTCGGCATCGGTGCATCGCCAGCCTGTGACGGGCAGGTGCTGGTGTCCGACGACATGCTTGGCCTGTTTTCAGACTTCAAACCGAAATTCGTCAAACGGTATGCCGATCTCGGCACGGCTGCTACGCAAGCGGCGGCGGCTTATGCCGATGAGGTGCGCTCCGGTGCATTTCCGGGGCCGGAGCATACGTTTCAAGTGCGTAAGCCGTCGCCTTCGGGGAAGTGAAACTCTATTTCCGTCACCCCAAAAAACAACGCTCCTATATAATCCCGCCGCTACCGCCAACCGAAGCCGGGCGTTCCGCCGCCACCCGCTTGCGATAGCCGCTCGCCCGGTAAGTCGCGACCGGATCGATCGCGCCGCCAGCTAATTGACGGGCCTGCGCAAGGATCGGCTCGACATCGGTACGATAAGCCCGCTTCAGCATATCGGACGCCATCAGAGCATCATTATCCTGCTGATAGCCATCGAGAGCCGTGCGATCCACCAGCAGCGCCTGCGCATAGGCGCGGCGGATTTCATTGGCGCTGGAGATCAGACTTTCGATCGGGTCCGTCACATTATGCGACTGGTCGATCATATGGGCGGGATGGAAACCCTTCACGCCGCGATATTCGGCGTCCACAAGCTCGTTGAAAACGAGAAACAGGCGGTAGGGCTCGATCGAGCCGGCATCCAGATCGTCATCGCCATATTTGCTGTCATTGAAATGGAAACCGCCGAGCTTGCCGAACTGAATCAGCCGGGCGACGATCATCTCGATATTGGTGTTCGGCGCATGATGGCCGAGATCAACGAGGCAGAAGGCCTTTTCACCGAGCGTGTTGGCAATGAGGTAATTGGTGCCCCAGTCCTGCACGACGGTGGAATAGAAGGCCGGCTCGTACATCTTGTGTTCGGAAAAGATGCGCCAGTCATCCGGCAGCGCCTTGTAGATATCGGCCATGGCGGCGAGATAACGCTCGAAACTTCTGGTGAAATTGCTCTGCCCGGGGAAATTGGAACCGTCACCCACCCACACCGTCAGCGCCTTCGAGCCGATGGCGTTGCCGATTTCGATACATTCAATGTTGTGCTCGACAGCCTGTTGCCGCGTCGCGGCATCGGTGTGGCTGAGCGAGCCGTATTTGTAGGAGTGGCCCTGGCCCGGCGCATCCGAAAAGGTGTTGGAATTCATGGCGTCGAAACCGAGACCCAGCGCATCGGCATGCGCCTTCAGCAGCTTTGGGTCTTGCTTGTCCCACGGGATATGCAGGGAGACATTAGGGGTGGCGCGCGTCAGCTGGTTGATGACAGCGCAATCATCCAGCTTGTCGAAAATGCCGCGTGGCTCTCCCGTGCCGGGAAAGCGGGCGAAACGTGTGCCGCCTGTGCCGACGCCCCAGGAGGGCACGGCGACGAAAAATTCCGCCACCTTGGCCGTAACGGCATCGATGTCGATGTTGCGGCGCGCCAGCTGGTTGCCCAGCGCCTGATAATCGTCTTTCTGTGCGCCGGCGCGCTTTTCGTTTTCAGCCGCGATCACATCGGCGGCGATTTTCGTCTCGGTCATGTCTTCCTCCCCGGTCATCACGGCGGTGCACCCGCCTGTCACCGTCCCCAATTATCGCGTAAAACTCTGCGCATTGCCGGCATCGACATTGATGATGTTGCCGGTCGACTTGGCCGAAGCATCGGATGCCAGGAAGTAGATCGCCTCGGCGATATCTTCCGGAAACACATTGAGCTTCAGCATCGAACGCTTGCGGTAATGTTCCTCCAGATCGGTCACCTCGATCTTGGACGACGCCGCACGCTGCTCACGCCATTCGCCATTCCAGATTTTCGAACCGCGCAACACGGCATCCGGATTGACGGTGTTCACGCGAATGCCGGCCTCTGCCCCTTCGAGCGCAAGGCAACGGGCGAGATGAATTTCCGCAGCCTTGGCCGTGCAATAGGCCGATGCATTGGGCGAAGAAGCAAGGCCATTCTTGGAAGCGACGAAGACGATGTTGCCGCCGAGATTCTGGCGCCGCAGCAGCCGGAATGCTTCTCGCGAGACGAGGAAATAGCCCGTCGCGAGAATGTCGATATTCTTGTTCCACATGGCAAGCGTCGTGTCTTCCACGGGTGCGGAGGAAGCAATGCCGGCATTGGAGACCAGAATATCCACACCGCCGAATTCGACGCTCGCTTCCGCAAAGGCGGAAATGACCGCATCTTCCTGCGTCACATCAAGCTTGACGGTGCGCACCGCATCGCCGCTGTAACGCTTGACGAAATCGCCCTTGGCAGCTTCCAGCGCCGCCTCGTCAATATCCGCCAGCACAACGCAGGCGCCCTCGCCTGCCAGCCGTTCCGCGGTTGCCCGGCCGATGCCGCCGGCACCGCCGGTGACGAAGGCGACGCGGCCGGCAAGGCTTTTCGGCTTCGGCATGCGCTGCAGCTTTGCCTCTTCCAGCAGCCAATATTCGATATCGAAGGCTTCCTGCTCGGGCAGGCCCTGATATTCGGACACGGTGGATGCACCACGCATAACGTTGATGGCGTTGACATAAAACTCGCCAGCGATGCGGGCCGTCGCCTTATCCTTGGCAAAGGACAACATGCCAACGCCTGGGATCAGGAAAATCACCGGGTTCGGATCACGCATCTTTGGCGAGTTATCGTGGCGGCATGCCTCGTAATAGCGGCTGTAGTCGGCGCGGTAAGCCTCAAGCGCTTTGTCCAGACCCGCCGTCAGCGCGTCCACATCGGGTTTCGCGGTATCGAGATCGAGAATCAGAGGCCGGATTTTGGTGCGCAGAAAATGGTCGGGGCAGGATGTGCCGAGGTTACCAAGCGGTTTCAGATCCTTCGAATTAACGAATTCCAGAACCGCGTCCTGATCGTCAAAATGACCGAGCTTGCGCTCCTCGCGGCCGATCCGGCCACGGATTTCCGGCATCAGCCGGGCAGCGATGGCACGGCGTTCGGCCACCGACAGGCTTTTGGCCAAGGCACCGCCGAAGATTGTCTTGCCTTCGGTCTCAGCGGCAAACCATTCGATCGCCTTGTTGATGATGGCGAGCGTCAGTTCATAGCAAGCCTTGGCATCATTATCCCAAGTGAAGAGACCATGGCTTTCCAGCACCACGCCCTTTGCCGTGGGATTGGCCTTGACGAAAGCCTCCAGATCGAGACCGAGCTGGAAACCCGGACGACGCCAGGGCAGCCAGCCGATGTCATCGCCAAAGATTTGCTGTGTCAGTTCTTTGGAGTTTTTGGAGGCGGCAATCGCGATGATCGCATCCGGATGCATGTGGTCAACATGATCGAAAGGCACGAAACCATGCAGCGGCGTATCGATGGAGGCCGCGCGCGGGTTGAGGTTGAAGGTGCAGTGCGGCAAAAAGCCGACCATGCGGTCCTCATCTTCAACACCCTTGTAGATGCCCTTCAGCGCTTCCAGTTTTTCGAGATAAAGGGTGGCAAAACCATCGAGCTTGATGGTGCCGACATCGCCGCCGGAGCCCTTCACCCACATCACCCGGACCTTTCCGCCGGTTAGCGGATCGGTTTCGAGCACCTTTGCGGATGTGTTGCCGCCGCCGTAATTGGTGATGCGCTTGTCGGCACCGAGCAGATTGGAGCGATAAAGCAGCTTGCCGGGCTCATCGAGCGTCTGTGCGTAGGCGTCGTCCCAACGGCTTTCGAGAAGGCGGGATGTTCCCGTCATGTCTTCCTCCCAATATCTGTCTGCATTCGCGGAGCCGATATCGGCCCGCCTCCTTTGATGGCAGGTATCGCGCATCCAAAAGCAGAATGTCAATCAAAAACGATCATAAATTTTCATGTTGCAACGCGATATTGATTAATTTGATCGTTCTTGATTGACAACGTAAAGAGATTGCGAATAATCACAATCAGGAGGACCCCATGCACGAACGCGAACGCCATCGCATCATCTTGAGCGCCACGCAGGAAAAAGCTGTCGTGACGGTGCAGGATATTGCCGAACTGACGGATGCGTCGGAAGCGACGATCCGCAGGGATATTGCGTCTTTGCATGTGCAGGGAAAGTTGCGGCGCGTGCGCGGCGGAGCGGAAGCGGTTCATCCGCCGCAGCTCGGCAATCTCGCAGCCCGCCCGTTCCGCGTCTCCGAATCGGTCAATATCGACAAGAAACGCGCAATTGCGCGCAAGGCGGTTGATCTCTGCAATGATGGTGACGCGATCATCCTGAATGGCGGCACGACGACATTCCAGATGGTGCATTACATGGCGGCACGACGGCTGCAGGTGATGACCAATTCTTTCGCCATCGCCGAACATCTGGTCAAACATTCCAAATGCAACATCAATGTGCCGGGCGGCGCGATCTATCGCGATCAGAGCCTTATCCTGTCGCCTTTCGAAAACGACGCGATCCGCAATTTTTATGCGCGACGGATTTTTCTAGGGGCGCAGGGCGTGGGCGCGCTTGGCATCATGGAATCCGACGCACTGGTCATCCAGAGCGAACAGAAGCTGATGCGGCAGGCCGAGGAGCTAATCGTCATGGTCGATTCCTCGAAATTCAGAAAACGATCCAGCCTGATTTTATGCCCGCTCGAAAACGTCACGACCATCATCACCGATGACGGGATTTCGGACGAAGCGGCGAGGATGGTGGAAAATGCCGGCGTGGAATTGCTGATCGCCGGCGCGGTGGCGGCGGGTAAAACAGCCGGTCCGCCGGATGAGGAGAATTCTTCTTCAGTCGCTTGAGGAGCGCTGGAGGGAAACAAGGTTCAAAACGGGAGGAAAAGGGACATGAAACTTACACGCAGAACATTGACCAGCGTTCTGGCACTCAGCGCGGCGCTCTCCGTCGCGGGGCTTGGCAGCGTTGCCCAAGCGGCAGACGTCAAGATCGCACTGGTGGTCAAGTCGCTCGGCAACGGCTTTTTCGAAGCCGCCAACAAGGGCGCGCAGGAAGCGGCAAAGGATCTCGGCGGCGTCGAGATCATCTATACCGGTCCGACCAGCACCACGGCGGAAGGCCAGATCGAAGTCATCAATTCGCTGATTGCACAGGGCGTCGATGCCATCGCCATTTCCGCCAACGACCCGGACGCCGTTGTTCCGGCGCTGAAGAAGGCCGCCCAGCGCGGCATCAAAGTCATTTCCTGGGATTCCGGCGTCGCGCCTGAAGGTCGTATTCTCCAGCTTAACCCGTCCTCCAACGCGCTGATCGGCAAGATGTGCCTGCAGCTCGCGGCAGCCCATCTGGACGGCGGCAAGGGCGACTTCGCCATTCTTTCCGCCACCACCACCTCCACGAACCAGAATGTCTGGATCGGCGAGATGAAGAAGCAGCTGAAGGACTTCCCCGGCCTCAACCTCGTCACCACGGTTTACGGTGACGACCTAGCCGACAAGAGCTATCGCGAAGCGCAGGGACTGCTTTCTTCGCAGCCGAATGTGAAGGTCATCGTCGCACCGACCACCGTTGGCGTGCTCGCCGCGTCGCAGGCAGTGAAGGATGCGGGCAAGATCGGCCAGGTCTTCGTGACGGGCCTTGGCCTGCCGTCTGAAATGGCCGGCGCCATCAAGTCTGGCGCGACCAAGGAATTCGCCATCTGGAACCCGATCGACCTCGGTTACTCCGCCACCCAGATCGCCTATCGCCTCGTGAAGGGCGAAGCGGATGGCAAGCCGGGCTCAGAAATTGAGGCAGGCCGCATGGGCAAGATCAAGGTTGGCGAAAACAGCGAAGCGGCCATGGCCGATCCGTTTATCTATGACGCGAAGAATATCGATCAGTTCTCGAAGATTTTCTGATCTGAGAAGTTGCTGACGGCGGGTGGAGGGCACCCCCCTCTGCCCTGCCGGGCATCTCCCCCACAAGGGTGGAGATCGATATGCGGCGGCCTCTCGGCCATCTCTAACGTTGCGAGTGAGCGAGCGTTTTCTTCTGGCCGATCTCCCTCCTTGTGGGGGAGATGCCCGGCAGGGCAGAGGGGGGTGGCCCCGATCACTTCACTCAAAACTCACCGGTAAGACGGAATGATGCGTGCTGAAACCCAAACAATAAAAATGACCGAGGCTTCCAGCCCCACGCCCGTTCTGGAAATGCGCGGCATCAGCCAGATATTCCCCGGCGTCAAAGCGCTTGATGGCGTCGATATCGCACTATACCCCGGCAAGGTCACGGCGCTGATCGGCGAGAACGGTGCGGGTAAATCCACGCTCGTCAAAATCCTTACCGGCATCTACCGCCCGAACGAGGGCGAAATCCTGCTGGATGGCAAGGCCGTCCACTTCCACAGCGCACAGGATGCCATCGATGCCGGCGTCACCGCCATTCATCAGGAAACCGTGCTGTTCGACGAGCTTTCGGTCGGCGAAAACATCTTCCTCGGCCATGCGCCAAAAGGTCGTTTCGGCCTGATCGACTGGAAGACCATCAACGAGCGGGCCAGAATTCTGCTGGAACAGCTCGAAAGCACCATCGATCCTACCATCCGGTTGAAAGATCTTTCGATCGCCCAGCGCCATCTGGTGGCCATCGCCCGCGCGTTGTCGGTCGAGGCGCGCATCGTCATCATGGACGAACCAACAGCCGCGCTTTCCCGCAAGGAGATCGACGATCTCTTCCGCATCGTCGAGAACCTGAAGCGGCAGGGCAAGGCGATCCTCTTCATCAGCCACAAGTTCGATGAGGTCTATGAAATCGCCGAGAATTATGCCGTGTTCCGTGACGGAAAAATGGTTGGCGCCGGCACGCTTGCCACCACCCCGCAAGATGAAATCGTGCGGCTGATGGTTGGCCGCGACGTGACGAATGCCTTCCCGAAGCAGGCGGTCACCCTTGGTCCAACCGTCCTTTCGGTGCGTGATTATTCGCACCAGACCGAATTCCGCGATATTTCCCTCGATCTGCGCAAGGGTGAAATTCTCGGTCTTTATGGGCTGATCGGCGCCGGGCGCTCCGAACTCTGCCAGTCGCTGTTCGGCATCACCCGCCCGGCTTCGGGAGAGGTGACGCTGGATGGCCAGCCGCTCACCATCCGCTCACCGGAAGATGCGATCCGCGCCGGGATCGTATACGTGCCGGAAGAGCGTGGCCGCCACGGGCTGGCACTCGATATGCCGATCTATCAGAACATGTCGCTGCCATCCCTCACCCGCACGTCGCGCAAGGGGTTTCTCACTGCCGCCAATGAATTCGCGCTAGCGCGCAAATATGCCGCGCGGCTCGATCTGCGCGCTGCCGCGCTTTCGGTGCCCGTTGGCACGCTTTCGGGCGGCAACCAGCAGAAGGTGGTGATCGGCAAGTGGCTGGCCACGAAGCCGAAGGTCATCATTCTCGATGAGCCCACCAAGGGCATCGATATCGGCTCCAAGGCCGCCGTGCATGGCTTCATCAGCGAGCTTGCGGCCGAAGGCCTGTCGATCATCATGATTTCATCAGAACTTCCCGAAATCCTCGGCATGTCCGACCGCGCCATCGTGATGCGCGAAGGCCTGATGGCCGGACAGTTCGAACGCGCCGATTTTTCTCCGGAAAAGCTGGTGCGCGCCGCCACCGGCAATGCCTGAGAGGGGCCACAAACATGCAACGTCTACTCAAAAATCGCGAATGGCTGCTGGCGGGTATCATCATCATCATGATTGCCGGCTTTGCCCTGCGCGCGCCCGGCTTCGCCCGGCCCGGCAATCTCGTCAATATCTTCAATGACACGTCCATCCTCATCATTCTGGCATTAGGCCAGATGGCGGTCATTCTCACCAAATCCATCGACCTCTCAGTCGCCGCCAATCTCGCCTTTACCGGCATGGCGGTGGCGATGACCAATGCCGCCTTTCCGGGCGTGCCCCTGCCGCTGCTCATCGTCATGGCGGTCGGCATCGGCGCGTTTCTCGGCTCGCTCAACGGCATCCTCGTCTGGTGGCTCGGCATTCCGCCCATTGTCGTGACGCTCGGCACGCTCACCATCTATCGCGGCATGGCTTTCGTGCTCTCGGGCGGAGGCTGGGTGAATGCGCATCAGTTTTCGCCGACCTTCCTCAATGTGCCACGCACGATGATCCTTGGCATGCCGGTTCTGTCCTGGGTCGCCATTCTCATCATCGCGGGAGCCTGGCTGGTGCTGACCCGCAGCTCCTTCGGCCGCTCCGCTTATGCCTCCGGCGGCAATCCGGGTGCCGCAGTCTATGCGGGCATCGATGTCGGCCGCACGCGCTTCTTCGCCTTCGTGCTGTCAGGCGCGCTGGCCGGGCTTGCCAGCTATCTCTGGGTGTCGCGTTACGCAGTCGCTTATGTGGACATCGCCGCCGGTTTCGAGCTGGACAGCGTGGCGGCCAATGTGATCGGCGGCATTTCGATTGCCGGCGGTATCGGCTCGGTGGCCGGTGCGGTGCTCGGCGCGCTGTTCCTCGGCGTCATCAAGAACGCGCTGCCCGTCATCGGCATCTCGCCCTTCGCGCAGATGGCGATATCAGGCGTGGTCATCGTGCTCGCCGTTGTCTTCAACGCCCGCGCCGAAGCCAGAAAAGGCCGTATCATCCTGCGTGACCGGGCCGCGGCAGACCATGGCAAGGAAGCATCTGCATGAGCACGAATTCCCAACCATCACAGGCACCGCGCGTCATTCCCGACAAACTTGGCACGCCGCTCAGCCGTATCATGGCCAGCTGGGAAGTGTTGCTGCTTGGCGTCGCGATCCTCATTTTCATCGCCAATTCACTCGCCTCGCCCTATTTCCTCAATGCCTGGAATCTCTCCGACGCGACCTTCAACTTCACCGAAAAGGCGATCATCGCCTTTGCCATGGCGCTTCTGATCATCGCTGGCGAAATCGACCTGTCGGTTGCCGCCATCATTGCGCTTGCCTCCACCGCCATGGGTGCGGCGGTGCAGATGGGGGTCGGCACATCAGGCCTCGTCGCCATCGGCATCGGCACCGGGCTTTTCTGCGGCGCCTTCAACGGCTTTCTGGTCGCGCGGCTGAAGCTGCCCTCCATCGTCGTCACCATCGGCACCATGAGCCTGTTTCGCGGTATTTCCTATATGGTGCTGGGGGATCAGGCCTATGGCAAATATCCGGCGGATTTCGCCTATTTCGGTCAGGGCTACGTGTTCTGGGTGATCTCCTTCGAATTCGTGCTGTTCATCGTCATGGCCGTCCTCTTCGCCATTCTGCTGCATGCCACCAATTTCGGCCGGCAAGTCTATGTCATCGGCACCAATCCCTTCGCCGCCCGCTTTTCCGGCATTCCCGTCGAGCGAGTGAAGTTCATCCTCTTCCTGCTCACCGGCCTGATGAGCGGCATCGCCGCGGTCTGCCTCACCTCGCGGCTCGGCTCCACCCGCCCGTCGATCGCTCAAGGCTGGGAGCTTGAGGTGGTGACCATGGTGGTGCTGGGTGGCGTGTCTATCCTCGGAGGCTCCGGCACCATTGCGGGCGTCGTCATCGCTGCCTTCGTCATGGGTCTCGTCACTTTCGGGCTGGGGCTTCTGAATGTGCCCGGCATCGTCATGTCGATTTTCGTCGGCCTGCTGCTGATCATTACCATCGCCATCCCCATCGTCGTTCGCCGCCTTAAAGCCATGAGAGGCTGAGCCATGCCGGAACTCGAAAAACACGCCTTCAAGATGAAACTCTTCGCCGGCAAGGAGGCCGAATACAAAAAGCGCCATGACGAGATATGGCCGGAGCTGGTGGCGCTGCTGCACGAGGCGGGTGTGAGCGACTACTCGATCCATCTCGACCCGGAAACCAACATTCTTTTCGGCGTGCTGACCCGGCCGAAGGTCCATGGCATGGCGGCTTTGCCCGAACATCCCGTGATGAAAAAATGGTGGGCGCATATGGCTGATATCATGGAGAGCAATCCCGACAATTCGCCCGTCGCAAAAAACCTGGTGACGGTGTTCCATCTGCCATGAGCAACAGCATTAACCTTGGCCGCGTCGCGGTCATCGATATCGGCAAGACCAACGCCAAGGTCGTCGTCATCGACACCGGCAGCGGCGAGGAAATCGCCGGAGAGAAGCGGACGAACCCGGTTCTTCGCGATGGCCCCTACCCGCATTACGATGTGGAGATGCTCTGGAACTTCATTCTTGCCGCGCTTCAACGGTTTGGCCACGAGCCGGGTTTCGATGCGATTTCCATCACCACCCATGGCGCTTCAGCAGCGCTTCTCGATGAAACCGGCGACCTCGCCATACCGGTGCTCGATTACGAGCATATCTACCCCGAACCGGTTCAGCAGGCCTATCGCGGCATCAGGCCCGATTTTGCCGAAACCGGCTCACCGCAACTTCCCGCCGGACTGAACCTCGGTGCGCAGATCCATTTCCAGAAAACCAACTTTCCGGACGATTTCGCCAGGGTGCGCAGCATCGTCACCTATCCCCAATATTGGGCGGGCCGGCTGACCGGGGTGCAGGCAACCGAAACGACGTCGCTCGGTTGCCATACCGATCTGTGGAACCCACGCCGGAAAAGCTTCTCCTCGCTGGTCGGGCGTCTTGGCATCGAGCACCTGATGGCACCTGTCCGCTCCGCTTTCGATGTGCTGGGCACGATCCGCCCATCACTGGCGCAGGAAACCGGGCTCTCACCCGATATGCCGGTGTATTGCGGCATCCACGATTCCAACGCATCGCTCCTGCCGCATCTATTGCGCCGGGAGGGCGATTTTTCCGTCGTCTCCACCGGCACCTGGGTGGTGAATTTCGCCATTGGCGGCAAGGCGGATGCACTGGATCCCGCCCGCGATACGCTTTTGAATGTCGATGCTCTCGGGCGACCCGTTCCCTCCTCCCGCTTCATGGGCGGCAGGGAATATGAGATGCTGGCGCAGCAATTCGGAGCTGCGACGCCCCACGACATCGAAACCGCGCTCAGTGAGGTTGTCGAAAAAGGGATGATGTTGCTGCCAAGCGTGGTCAGCGGCTCCGGCCCCTTTCCGGAAAGCGCATCACGCTGGATCGCCGATAGCGATGCAACAGGGGCGGAGCGACATGCGGCCGCCTCGCTTTATCTCGCCCTGATGACGGAGTTCTGCCTTTCGCTCGTTGAGCGGAGAGGGCCGATTGTCGTTGAGGGTCCATTCGCCGGAAGCGCACTGTATTTGAAGGCACTCGCCGCTTTCGCCGCAACCGACGTCATTGCCATGGAGGGTTCGACGGGAACCAGTGCGGGTGCAGCGCTCCTCACCGGGATCAAGCCGGTTGCCGGTCGCGAGCGACATTTCACAGCGGGTGATATTGCGGGCCTTACGTCTTATCGCACCGCCTGGCAAAACCATCTGACCTGCTCCGCATAAAAATGCGGCCGAACAATCGGCCGCATTTCGATTCTGCAGAGGATCAGCCCTTGATGAAGGCCAGCAGATCCGCATTCAGCACATCGGCATTGACTGTCAGCATGCCGTGCGAGAAGCCGGGATAAGTCTTCAGCGTGCCGTTCTTCAGCAGCTTGACCGATTTGTGAGCCGAGTCGGCAATCGGAACGATCTGGTCGTCTTCACCGTGGAGAACGAGCGTTGGAACGCTGATATTCTTCAGGTCTTCAGTCTGGTCGGTTTCGGAGAAGGCCTTGATGCCGTCATAATGGGCCTTCGCGCCGCCCATCATGCCCTGACGCCACCAGTTCTGGATCACGCCTTCCTGCACTGACGCGCCATCGCGGTTGAAGCCGTAGAACGGGCCGGACGGCACATCGCGGAAGAACTGGGCACGGTTGGCGGCAAGTGCTGAGCGGAAGCCGTCAAACACGTCCATCGGCAGGCCTTCGGGATTGGCCTCGGTTTTGAGCATCAGCGGCGGTACTGCGGAAACGAGAACCGCCTTGGCAACGCGGCCAGCGGGTTCGCCATGCTTGGCGACATAACGGGCGACTTCGCCGCCACCGGTGGAATGGCCGATATGGACGGCATTCTTCAGATCGAGCGCCTCGACGACGGCGAAGGCGTCGGCGGCGTAGTGGTCCATATCGTGACCGTCGGCAACCTGGGCGGAACGGCCATGACCACGGCGGTCATGGGCGACAACACGAAAACCCTTGGAAACGAAGAACAGCATCTGCGCATCCCAATCATCGGACGAGAGCGGCCAGCCATGGTGGAACACGATCGGCTGGGCATCGTTCGGGCCCCAGTCCTTGTAGAAGATTTCGGTTCCGTCTGTCGTCTTAACAAAGCCCATGATCGTTTCTCCTTCGGTTGCGTTGGCATCTCCAGTGCAGCTTCTTGTGCGCCGGTTTGATGGAGGGATAATGACGCAGGAAAACGGTCCCAACAATTACAATAATAATTCGGAATGAGTTGCGCTTTTAGCAATAATAATGGAGCCGCCCGCTGCCTGCCGGATTATGGCATGGCACTAAACTTCACGCAGCCTCAAAAGTTGCACCGGATGGCGCGAGCGGATGGCAAAATGATTTAGGGCAGAACGCGCCGCGCTCCCCCCTCGATTTGAAACAAACTCTCTAATATCTCCCTCGGCGTAAGGTGCCCGGCTTTCAATCCACGTCGGGATCGTATTCCCTCGGGCTGTCATCCCTGGAAAACAGCACGCAAGGGCCGCGCGAGCCGCGCGGATCATAGGCATAACCCTTGGCGGTCAGCGCCTGCATGATGTCGCGAACGCCGGCGAGACCATAGAGATGGTCGTGTAGCTCGACGAATATCCGCTCGACACCGGCAAGTTCGGCCTTGCCAAGCAGATCGCGCTCCGCGCCCTCGATATCCATGACGAGCGCGGTAATGGCCTGCTCGGCCACAAATTCATCGATATTCGCCGAGGAGATTTCGATGCGTTTTTCATAAGGACCCTGATTTTCGTCCATGGACGACATCCAGAGATCCTTGCGAACATAAAAGGGATAGGAGCGAGGCTCGTCTGCGGTGAGGAGCCCCTGCGAAAACACCACATTGTCGCGGCAATTGGCCTTGATCACCCGCTCCGCCAGCGCGGCCGTTGCAGGGTTGGCCTCGAAGGCCCAGACGGAAACATCCTCGATGCCGGCGATGATCGAGGTGATGATGCCGATACCGGATCCCAGCTCCAACACGCGGTCGCCGGGCTTGATGGCTTTCAGGACGCTGCGGGCCTCCTTCGCCTCGTAGCTACCGTCGGTCAGCGCCTGCCATATGACGGGCGAAACCTCATCGGAAGAAAGAGGCAGGGCAACTCCATGCACGTCCAGTATTTCCATGTCTCAAGCCTTTTCGCAAAAACCCGGTCGCTTCGTCCGAATGATCCACATCGACCGGGACTGCTCTACAACATCGGCGCGGCGACCGATATCGGTTTTAGCAGGCAATGATATATCGGTTAAGAATTCGACACGCTTGCAAGGGCGCGAAACAGGCCCGTTTCAGACCGAACTCCAGGCCACCAGTTCCTTGGCTGGCAAGGGCCTGCTGATCAGATATCCCTGCACCTGATCACATCCCAGACGTCTGACACATTCATATTGCTCCTCCGTCTCGATACCTTCCGCAATCGTCGTCATGCGCAGGCTGCGGCCGACGCCAACCACGAATTCCACGATCGCCAAGGCGTCACGGTCACTGGTGATATCGCGCAGGAAGGATCGGTCGATCTTGATCTTGTCGAAGGGCACGCCGCGCAGATTGGCGAGCGATGAATAACCCGTGCCGAAATCGTCCATGGCGATCTTGATACCCACGGCCTTCAGCCGCGACAGGGTGTTGATCGTCTGGTCGCTCTTGTTGAGCAGGATCGATTCGGTAATCTCAAGCTCGAGACGGCTCGGTTCCAACCCGCTTTTCTCAAGCGCGCCCATGACGTTCTGGATGAGGTTGGTGCTGTGGAACTGAACCGGCGAAAGATTGACCGCCACCTTCATATCCTCGTCCCACCCCATCGCCTCGCGGCAGGCGGTCTCCATCACCCATTTTCCAAGCGAATGGATAAGGCCGGTCCTTTCCGCGACGGGAATGAACACGCTGGGCGGCACATCGCCCCTGACCGGATGTTTCCAGCGCAGCAGCGCTTCGAAACCGCAGAGCTTGCGGGTCTGCGTTGCCACCTGCGGCTGGTAATAGACTTCCATTTCGTCGTTCTGCAGTGCCGTCTGCAGATCGGCCTCGAAGGATTTCTTCTCGGTCAGCTGCTTCTGCATGCGGACCTTGAACACGCTTGCGCGGCCCGGGCCGATGGCTTTCGCCTCGTAAAGAGCCAGATCGGCGCGCTTGAACAATTCATCGGCATCGACGGCACCATGCGAGATGGCGATGCCGATGCAGGTGCCGATTTTGACCTCCTGCTCACCCAGCTGATAGGTGCGGCTGATCTGGTCGATGAGCTTGGTGGAAAGGCGGCGGGCGGCATCCTCGTTCAGATCGTCGGAGACGACGGCAAATTCATCACCGCCCAGGCGGCAGACCATGTCATAATCGCCGCCGATGGCCGAAAGGCGCTGCGCCACGGCCTGAAGCAGTGCATCGCCCGCATCATGGCCGAGCGTATCGTTCACGTCCTTGAACCCGTCGAGATCGAGCAGGAGGATGGCCGTCGTTCCGGTGCCGCCGAAGGATCGGCGCAACCTCTCGATCAGCTCCTGCCGGAACAGTGAACGGTTCGGCAGCCCCGTCAATGCGTCATGATAGGCATCGTGCTCGAGCCGGACATTCTTCGCCTGCAATTCCAGCGTGGCGGCGCGCAGGTCGTCCGTCAGGCCGCGCATGCTTTTCTGCGCGCGGTTCAGGAGATCGTTCTGGCGCAGCAGCAATATGACGAGAGCAATACCGCACAGGATCAGGCCACCGGCCAGCGCGGTATAGACGATATGCAGCTTGCGCACATCCTCGTGGGCGGTATCGATGAGATTGACATCATAAGCGACGGAAGAGGAGGCGAGCGTCGTCATCGGCGCATCGAGCGCGCTCATCGCCGCTAGCAAATCCGGAACCTCGGCGGGATCAAGGGTGTTCACCTCCTGCTCCAGGTGCGCAAGAATGGCATCGAGGCGGGTTACCAAATCCCGCCACTGCTGTTTCTCATTGATGAAGGCCCCGAGATTGCCCTGCTTCAGAAGCTCAAGCCGGCTCAGCATGATGTCCAGACGCAGCTGCAACTCGTCCCGGTCTATCTTGCCGGGGTTGAGTGCGAAGACGGCCAGCTTGTTCTGCAGGCGCAGATATTCCGCCACCGTCTGGCTGACCGCCCAGGAATCATTGTAGCGGGCGAATTTCTGCAGAGCGGTCTGCCGCTCGGCAATGACGAAAGCGATATAGCCCGTTGCCAGGACGAAGCAACAGATGATCACCGCCACAAGTTTTCGCAAACGGCACCTTTATTCCACTATCAGTTTGGCAACTTGCCATGCGGACCGCGAATAATACGTCTGCTTCTGCAGCTCCGGGTCGCTGTCATAGGGATAGATGACGAACAACGGGCCTTTTTCGCGAACTGTCATGTAATTGCCATCCAGCTTGATCGCCAGAATAACGTTAAATTTCTTAAAATCTTCAATCGGTATCGTACTGACATAATCGTTGAGAGCGACCGCCGTGACGCTTGTGCCCTTCGCGCCGACGATATCCATCAGCTTTGCCAGCGAAACACCATCGAAGCGAACACGGCCATCATGCCAGGGCGTCGTCGTCTCCACCGTCTCCATGCCGAGCGCTTCCAGCATGTCGCGGTCAAACTGCGCCGCACCCTCGGCATTCGTGTTGGTGATGTTTCCGGATATGGTTAATATCGGTTTGCCCTGCGGTTTGGCAATTGTCCCGGCCTGCGCGCAGGAAAGCCACATAAGCGACAAGAACGCACTGAGAAGTACCCGGCCGACACTCATATTTTTTCTCCATCTATAACGTTCAGCTCGAGGGTTTTCGCCAACCTTTGAAGGTTAAAGGCACCGACACTCACAATATATATCAGGAACTGATGTTATATCCTCACTGAGATTTTATCCGTATTTTCTCTAGGTTTTGAGTAAACCCTTTGGATAATTTTTCCGTCTTATTATAGTTTTTTACGCTCGACGCCCTGTTATGAGGCAATCCGCAGACGCCAGAGGCAATCCGTCCGGTGTGACAAAGGCCGAATTGTGACGGAACCTGTTCCACCCTTGGACAGAACCTTCTGATTCGCGCGGACCGGCCTGCCACTCATCGTCCTTCCAGATACCGAACCGGAATGACGCAGACAGGTCCCCGTCACAGAAAAATCGTGACAATTGCCGACGCGCACGGTTGAAACGCACCGCCCGGAACTTAATATAAAGACTGTCACTTCCGTTTCTGGCCATCTCGGATGCCGGAAATATCCAGACATCTGTTCCGCGCAGCGCAAGCCGCGACGCCGGATATCGTCCGGTCAGGAAAATTCTGTTCACGTCTCCGGGCCGGACGGCACTCGCTGTATCGGCCACATCATGAAGGTAGTCCCTATGCACACCTATCCCGACATCAAACTTCTCATTGATGGCGAATGGCGAGACGCCGTTTCCGGCAAGACGATCGCCGTGTCCGATCCGGCAACCGACGAGATCATCGGCGCGATTGCCCATGCCGAGAAGGAAGACCTCGATCTGGCGCTTGCCGCCGCCGAGCGCGGTTTCAAGCTGTGGCGCGACACCTCGCCCTATGAGCGTTCGAAGATCATGCGCAAGGCCGCCGACATCCTGCGTGAGCGCAAGGACAAGATCGCCTACATCATGACCCGCGAGCAGGGTAAGCCACTGGCGCAGTCCGCTACCGAAATCATGGGCGCCGCCGACACCATCGACTGGTTCGCGGAGGAAGCGCGCCGCACCTATGGCCAGGTCATCCCCGCGCGCGCCACCGGTGTGTCGCAGCTTGCCATCAAGGTGCCGGTCGGCCCCGTGGCGGCGTTCACGCCGTGGAATTTCCCGCTCAACCAGATCGTCCGCAAGCTCTCCGCGGCGCTTGCCACCGGCTGCTCCATCATCGTCAAGGCACCTGAGGAAACCCCGGCATCGCCGGCCGAACTCATCCGCGCCTTCGTGGATGCGGGCGTGCCGGCAGGTGTCATCGGCCTCGTCTACGGCGTTCCGTCGGAGATTTCGGAATATCTGATCCCGCATCCGGTCATCCGCAAGATTTCCTTCACCGGCTCCACGCCCATTGGCAAACATCTGGCGGCCTTGGCCGGCAAGCACATGAAGCGCGCCACGATGGAACTGGGCGGCCACGCACCAGTGATGATCTTCGATGATGCCGATATCGAGAAGGCGATCGAGGTGACCTCGCTTGCCAAGTTCCGCAATGCCGGCCAGGTCTGCGTCGCCCCCACCCGCTTCCTCGTGCAGGATGGCGTGGCGGACCGCTTTCTCGAGGGTTTCGTGGAAGCAACGAAAGCCATCAAGGTCGGCAACGGTCTCGAAGAGGGCGTCATCATGGGTCCGCTCGCCAATGAGCGCCGCATTCCCGCCCTGGAAGGTCTCATCAACGACGCCGTTTCCCATGGCGCGGAACTGAAGACCGGCGGCCGCCGCATCGGCAACAAGGGCAATTTCTTCGAGCCCACGGTTCTCGCCAATGTGCCGGTGACCGCCAAGATCATGAATGACGAGCCGTTCGGCCCGGTTGCGATCATCAACCGCTTTTCGAGCTTCGATGATGCCATTACCGAAGCAAATCGCCTGCCCTTCGGCCTTGCATCCTATGCCTTCACCGGCTCGGTCAAAACCGCGCATGCGCTCGGCCAACAGGTCGAGGCCGGCATGCTGACCATCAACCATAACGGCCTTGCGCTTCCCGAAGTCCCCTTCGGCGGCATCAAGGATTCCGGTTATGGCACGGAAGGCGGTTCGGAAGCGGTTCAGGCCTATCTGGAGACCAAATTCGTCAGCCAGATGAGTTGATTTTTACAGAAACTTCTTCTCCCCGCCGGGGAGAAGATGCCCGAATGGCAGAGGGGGCAAGCTGGCCGCGCGTCGCTACGCTCGCCCCCTTAACCCGCTGCCGCAACCTTTTCCCCGGCCGCGAGAAGGCGCAGGGTGCACCGAGTTAGCCCCCTCACCCTATGAAAGCTGCAATCTCTCCCTTGCCTCAAGACCTGCCATCCCCTAAAAGAACAAAAAGTGAACTTTGAGGGCAACATGAGCGACACCGCGGCACCGGCATTGAAGGAAATCTTCAACCGCGAAAAACTGCAGCATATCGCCAATCAGACCAAGGCCGTTCATCCGTCCTTCGACGTTTCCGCCTTCATGGCACACGCCACGACGAATCTGGAGGCGCTCGGCATCATGCAGCGCATGAGGCAGGTGGCGACGAGCCTGCATGCGACGCTTCCCGGCGACTATGCCCGCAACATCGAAATCCTGACCGCCGCAGCCCCCGGTATAGGCAACGGTTTCGCCTCCATTTCGCTGCCGGAATATGTGGCACTCTATGGCCTCGATGATTTCGATCTTTCCATGCAGGCCTTGTCCTATTTCACCCGCTTCGGCTCCTCTGAATTCGCCATCCGTCATTTCCTGCAAAAGGACTTGAGCGCCACGCTTGCCGTGATGGAAAGCTGGTCGCTGCACGAAAACGAGCATGTGCGGCGGCTGGCGAGCGAAGGCTGCCGGCCCCGCCTGCCCTGGTCGTTCCAGCTGAAACCGCTGATCGATGATCCCTCCCCCGTCACCGCGATCCTCGACGCCATGAAAGCCGACAAAGCGCTATATGTGCGCAAATCCGTCGCCAATCACCTGAACGATATCACCAAGGATAATCCCGCTTTCGTGCTGGCGCTGATCGACACATGGCCGAAGGACAACGCGCATACCCGCTGGATCATGCGGCAGGCTCTGCGCACCCTCATCAAAAAGGGTGATGCCGCAGCGCTTGCCCATCTCGGCGCCCATGAGGAAGCGCAGATTACGCTTGCGGCGTTTCAAGTCTCGCCTGAGACGGTCACTCTCGGCAATCCGGTGCGGATTTCCGCCTCTTTCACCTCAACGGCAACGCGCCCGCAGAAGCTGGTGATCGATTACGCCGTGCATTACGTGAAGAAGAGTGGCGATGCCTCCGCCAAGGTTTTCAAATGGAAAGAAGTTGAACTTCAGCCCGGTGAAACCTGCGCGCTGTCGATCAGCCGCGCCATGCGCGACTTCACCACGCGCAAGCACTATGCCGGTATCCACAAGGTCGAGCTGATGATCAATGGCAGGCTTGTGGCGGAAAGCGCCTTCGAGCTTCTGATCTGAAGCCGGCTGTCACCCCTATGCCACCGGAAAAATCTTCGCGCGGCGGATGATGACCGAACCGCGATCTCCGGCCGTAACATCGTTTTCAGGGGGCACGTCGAACTCCAGGATATCGCCACCATCGGTGCTGGCGATCACCCGGCGCTCGCCAGCGCGGTCGAGGACACGCTCCACCGAAGCCGGAACTCCCTCATGTAGATCTTCCCATTCGAGATCGCCGGGGCGGGCATAGATATCGACGGCGCCGTCGCCTTGGGCATAGGAGAAGGGCAACTCGTTTTCGCCGACATAGACCTTGCCGCCGCGCGCCACGCCGGACACCCGGTTGGCATCGCCAAGGAAACGCATGACGAAAGAACTGTTGGGCTGGCGGCACACCTCTTTCGGCGTGCCCTGCTGCACGATCTCGCCCTGATTGAGAATGACCACGCGGTCAGCCAGATCAAGCGCCTCTTCCTGGTCATGGGTCACGAAAATCGTGGTGATACCAAGCGAATCGTGAATTTCCCGCAGCCAGCGCCGCAGGTCGCGACGCACATTGGCGTCCAGTGCCCCGAACGGTTCGTCCAGCAGCAGCACCTTGGGATCGACCGAAAGGGCGCGGGCCAGCGCCACGCGTTGCCGCTGCCCGCCGGAAATCTGCGCCGGGAAACGGTCACCCAAACCATCGAGTTTGACGAGGTTCAGAAGTTCCTTGACCCGGGCATCAATCGCCGCTTTGTCGCGCTTGACCTTCGAAACCTTCATGCCGAAGGCGATGTTTTCATGCAGCGTCATATGCGGGAACAACGCATAATGCTGGAACACGAAACCGACGCCGCGGTCCCGTACCGGAATATTGGTGGCATCCTCATCCCCGAAAAAGATGCGGCCGCCATCGCTATATTCCAGACCCGCGACCATGCGCAAAATCGTGGTCTTGCCGGAGCCGGAAGGGCCGAGCAGCGCCAGAAGCTCACCGCTTTCGATATCCAGCGAAACATCGCGCACGGCGCGGAAGGTATCGAAGGTCTTCACCACATTTTCGAGGCGGATTTTCATGGGAATCAGGTCTCCGTGGCGATGGCGGCATCGCCGTTGGTCTTTTTGGCACCGCGCCCGGCACCGCGCCGTTCCAGCGCCACCTTGGCGACGATGGTGACCACGGCAAGCAAAGCGAGGATGGAGGCCGAGGCGAAGGCGCCAGCCGTCTGGTAGTCGTGGTAAAGCAGTTCGATATGCAGAGGCAGCGTATTGGTCTGTCCGCGGATATTGCCCGATACGACCGATACCGCGCCGAACTCGCCCATCACGCGGGCGTTGCACAGCACCACGCCATAAAGCAGCGCCCACTTGATATTCGGCAGCGTCACCGAAAAGAAGGTGCGCCAGCCGGACGCGCCGAGTGAGGTCGCAGCCTCCTCGAGATCGCGGCCCTGCGCCTGCATCAGCGGGATCAGCTCGCGTGCCACGAAAGGTGCTGTGACGAACATCGAGGCAATGACGATACCCGGCAGCGCAAACAATATCTTGATGTCATGCGCATCAAGGAACGGTCCGAACAGCCCCTGCAAACCATACACGAAGAGATAGGCGACACCGGCGACGATCGGCGAAATCGAAAAGGGTATCTCGATCAGCACCAGCAGGAAGCGCCGGCCGGGAAAATCGAATTTGGTGATGGCCCATGCCGCCGCAACCCCGAAGGCTGTATTAACCGGCACCGCGATCAGCGCCGTCAAAACCGTCAACATGATGGCGTGACGGGTATCGGGATGGGTGATGGTGACGGAATAGACCTTCCACCCCTGCGAAAACGCCTCGACACCGATGATGATAAGCGGTGCGACAACCAAGAGAGCGCCAATGACGAGCACGAAGGCGATCAGGCTGCGGCGAACGAGAGGCGCGTCACCAACGCGCGGCGGTTTACGGTGTCGGGAAACGGTGCTCATGCCTCAGCTCCTCACCGTATAACGCAGCGCCCGCGCCTGCAGGTAATTTGTCACGGCCAACATCACAAAGGCGGTTATCAACAGCACGGAGGCGATGGCGGCGGCGGCCTGATAATCGTATTCCTCCAAACGGATAAAGATCAGCAGTGCAGTAATCTCCGTCGAGAACGGCTGGTTACCGGCGATGAAGATGATCGCCCCGAATTCACCGAGGCTACGGGCGAAGGAGAGTGAAAGACCGGCGAGCAGCGCCGGCGTCAGCAGCGGCAGGATGATCTTGCGGAAGACTTCAAGGTCGGAGCCGCCAAGCGACTGCGCCGCTTCCTCCAGCGCCGGATCGAGGTCTTCCAGCACCGGTTGCACGGTGCGCACGATAAAGGGCAGGCTGGTAAAGGCCATCGCCACCATAATGCCAACAGGCGTATAGGCCACCTTGATGCCGAGCGGCGCCAGCAGAGAACCGAACCAGCCATTTCCCGCAAACAGCGTCGTCAGCGCAATGCCGGCCACGGCAGTGGGTAGCGCAAAAGGCAAATCGACAATGGCGTCGACGAGACGCCAGCCCGGAAAGCGATAACGCGTCAGCACCCAGGCGAGCGCCAGCCCGAAAACGACATTGAACAGCGTCGCAGCCAGCGCGCAGAGCACCGTGACACGGTAACTGGCGACGGCGCGTGGCGAAGAGATGATCGACCAATATTCGGCAGGTCCAAGGCTTGCGGCCTTGAACACCAGCGCCGAGAGCGGCAGGAGCACGATGATGGCGACGTAAGTCAGGGTAACGCCAAGGGACAATTTCAACCCCGGCAGAACATTCCGCTTCAAACCCGCCCCCATCAATCATAAAGCGACCCGGCAGTTTCCCGCCGGGTCTTTTGACCGTTCTCTATCGTTGTGATTAACGGCTGCCGTAAAGCGTATCAAGCGTCGCGCCTGATGCAAAATGCTCTTTCTGGATTTTCTCCCAGCCGCCGAAGGCATCATCGACGTTGACGAGGCGAATGGCCGGGAACTTGTCCTTGAACTCGCCGACGACCTTTTTATCATGAACGCGGTGACCGAATTCTGCGGCGATGCGCTGGCCTTCCTCGGTATAGAGGAAGTCGAGATAGCTCTTCGCCAGCTCACGCGATCCGCGCTTGTCGACCACCTTGTCCACCACGGCGACAGGGAATTCGGCGAGCAGGCTGACCGAGGGCACAACGCCTTCCACCTTCTCGGCGCCATATTGCTTGGCAATGCCGCGGGTTTCGGCTTCGAAGGTGATCAGCACGTCGCCGATTTCACGCTCCACGAAAGTGGTGGTGGCTGCGCGGCCTCCGGTATCGAACACTGGCGTGTTGTCGAAGATTTTCTTGACGAATTCCTGAACCTTCTTCTCGTCGCCGTTGAACTTCTCCTTGGCGTAAGCCGTGGCGGCGAGATAAGTGTAACGGGCGTTACCCGAGGTCTTCGGATTGGGGAAAACCACCTTCACATCGTCGCGGGCAAGATCGTCCCAGTCCTTGATACCCTTGGGGTTGCCGGCGCGCACGAGGAAGGACGGGAAGGAATAGAACGGCGAGGCGTCGTTCGGGAAATCCTTTTTCCAGTCGGCGGACACGAACTTCTGCTTCACCAGAAAATCGACATCCGTCACCTGGTTAAAGGTGACGACATCGGCTTCCAGCCCCTCAACGATGGCGCGCGCCTGCTTGGAAGTGCCGGCATGCGACTGATCGACCGTGATGCCCGGATGCAGCTTGATGAACGCCTCGTTCTCGGCCGCAAAAACTTCACGGGCGACATCATAGGACGCGTTGAGAATGGTGGTCGGAGACTGCGCCTGCGCCGCACCTGCAAAAAGAGCGGCAATGGCAGTACCGATAATGAGAAGACGTTTCATGAATACCCCCGGCAATTCGAATGGTGCTCAACATAGCGGGCGGCGGCAACAGCGACGAGAAATAGTCGTGCTTTGCGCAAGCGCGGATTGGAAATTTCGCCCAAAGAATTGAATTTCTAAAGGCGATGATTTCATATGGAGCGGGAAGACGGATTTCTTTTGCGTCAGGCTAAAGACGATGCTCGGGAAACAGATTGCCGGAATGCGCGGCAAAATAAGGTGCAAGGTCTTCTTCACTCACCTCTTCCAGCCGTGCAGGCCGCCAGCGGGGATTGCGATCCTTATCGACCAGGGCCGCACGCACGCCCTCGTAAAAATCGTGCTGCCGCAATGTCTCCGTGCCTGCGGCGAATTCGCGCTCCAGGCATTCGATCAGGCTCGCGCTTTCCCGGCCGAGGCGCAGTAACTTCAGGGTCAGTTTCAGACTGGTGGGAGAGCGTTTACGCAGTATCTCGAGGGTCTCGCGTGAAAAAGCATCGTCACGCGCCGAAAGTGCGGCGAAGATTTCCTCGACCGTGTCGAAACGGAATGTCGCGTCAATGATATCCCGATTTGCGGCCAGCAGGCCTTCGCCCTCGTCAGTGGCGTAGGACGCTATCGCCCCATCGACACCTTCGATATCGGTGGCTTTCGACAGAGCTTGCACCAATTCGTCGAGATGTCCTGATGGCACGCAATAGTCGGCAAAACCGGCATAAATCGCATCTGCAGCGGTGACGGCGTTGCCCGTCAACCCCAGCCAGGTACCGCATTCGCCGGGTGCCCTCGGTAAAAGCCAGGACCCGCCGACATCGGGGAAATAACCGATGCCCGTTTCCGGCATGGCGAGCCGCGTGCGCTCCGTGACGATGCGGTGGCTGCCATGGGCGGAAATACCGACACCGCCGCCCATGACGATGCCGTCCATCAAGGCCACATAGGGCTTGCCGAAACGGGCGATGCGATAGTTGAGCGGAAACTCCTCCCGCCAGAAATCCAGCACTTGCGGGTCGCCTGCCTTGCCGAGATCATGGATGATACGGACATCACCGCCAGCGCAGAGCCCTCTTTCGCCCTCTCCTGTCAACACCACGCAGGAAATGGCGGGATCGTCGTCGAAGCGCTGAAGTGCCTGAAACAGGGCGCGCACCATCGGCAGCGTCAGGCTGTTGATGGCCTTCGGGCGATTGAGGCCGATGATGCCGGCCGCTCCTTTTGTCTCGACGATGACCTCAGTTTCCACTTCCCTTGCCAGTTCCAAGACCGCCTCCTCCGCCGCCATGCATCCACCCATCTTGGCGGCCTTGGCGCGATCACGCAACGTTGATCTTGTCCTGCGGGAACGTCTTTCGCCAAAACCGCTTTGCAGGAGAGAAAATGCCGGAAATCCTCTTTCGCAATGCAGCATGTTTGCTTGACGCCTGAAAGATCATGGCATGTAATAGGTTGTGGAAATGCCGGCATTGATTGCTGTCGAGCGTGTGCCGGACCAAGCGGAATGTCGCCTTCTCAAAGGCGCTGTAAACAGCAACGGGAGACGAGCATGCAGGTTTCGGAAAACGAATGGATCAGTAAACGGGCATATACACTCTGGGAAAAGGAAGGCCATCCCCATGGCCGCGATGCGCAGCATTGGGAACAGGCCAGGCACGAATTTTCGCTGCTGAAGACATCGGAAGCGACAAAACCGGCAACCCGCAAAAAAGCCGCTCCTACGGCGATTGTTGACGTTGCCGCACTGGACGCGGAAGCACCGGCAAAACCCAAGAGCCGTGCCCGCAAGGCTACTGCCGCGAAATAACGCCGCACGAATACATCGAACAAAGCCCCAAATGAAAAAGCCCGACGAAATCTCGCCGGGCTTTGTCTGTTAGCGCTGGGCGCAACCTGGACTACCGATTATGCACCCCTGCAGAGGAGCATCCGGGGCTGGTGCAGGCGGGCGTGGCTGGCCTTCCAACTGGCCACGCTGACCATCATACTGATTCTGCGGGCGATCACGATTGCCGTCTCGATTGCTGTCTCGATCACGATTTCGGTCGCGGTTTTCATCTTCCCAACGACGGCGGTCGTCGTCGCGACGTGGCCTGTCCTGATTTCGGTCACCTTGGTTCCAGTCGCCGTAACGACGTTCCCAGCGACCATCATTCGGGCCACCCTGACGCGGATCGCGCCATTCATCACGGCGCCCGTCATCCCGGCGGCCATCGCGCCAATCATCACGCGGACGCGGGCGATCCCAGCCGGCACTCGGAGGTGGCGCGTTCCAGTAACCGCCTGATGGCGGCGGACGACGCCAGCGGTCGCGCTCGCGGTAAAAGTCGCGGTCGCGATAATAACGGTCCCAATAACGGCCGGCTTCAAAGGTGATCACGGGAACACCGAGATCGCGATAATAACGCGGCTCGACGTAGACCCGGTTTTGCCGGAACGTCGTCTGGATATAACGACCGGCGACCCAACCACGGCCATTGACAAAAGAGACGTCGCACCACGGCGTATCGGACAGGCAGCCGTGCACCGTCAATGGTGCGCCAACCGGGATCACCACGACGGCCGGATAAGCCGTGCTCGGGCCGGAGCGCATATTCACATTTGCGGTGGCGAAACCGCGCGTCGCAGCTTCTGCAAGTGCCGGCGCAGCGAGCATCGCCACCAGCGCAAGTGCGCCAAATAGTTTTCTCTTCACTTCTTTCTCCTCAAGCAAAGGCCCGCTTTGCCCTTGTCGGCATCCATCATATTCGATGGACGAGCATGCGTTCCGCATACTGCCACGATCGGAAAATACGCGTTCCTCCATGAACGCAGCATGAAACAAACAAGGTGCCGTGTCAGTTCCATCTGCGGCAATGCGCCCCCCGACAATTTACCTGCGGAATAGACCGCCGGTCTTGACTTCGGGGATCAATCATCCGACTTCAATGCAAGAGCAATATGGAGCAGACCCATGAGCGAGACCGCACAGACGACCGTCGATCAGAGCGAGGTGGATCGCTTCTCCGCGATGGCTGCGGAATGGTGGAGCCCGACAGGCAAGTTCCGCCCGTTGCACAAATTCAATCCGGTTCGGCTCGAATATATCCGCAACCGCGTCTGCGAGAATTTCGGCAGTAACCCGAAGGCGCATCGCCCGCTGGAAGGGCTGCGCGTGCTGGATATCGGCTGCGGCGGCGGCCTTCTGTCCGAACCCGTGGCACGCATGGGTGCCACCGTGGTGGGCGCCGATCCCTCGGAGAAGAATATCGGCATCGCCTCAACCCATGCACGGGAAAGCGGCGTCAGCGTTGATTACCGCGCCGTGACCGCGGAACAGTTGCAGGAAGCCGGCGAAAGCTTCGACGTCATCCTCAACATGGAGGTGGTGGAGCATGTGGCCAATGTCGATTTGTTCGTCACCACCTGCGCGAAAATGGTGCGCCCCGGCGGGCTGATGTTCGCCGCCACCATAAACCGCACGCTGAAGGCTAGGGCGCTGGCAATCTTCGCCGCCGAAAACGTGCTGCGCTGGCTGCCGCGCGGCACGCACCAGTATGAAAAGCTGGTCCGCCCGGAAGAACTCGAGCGGCCGATCGTGGCGAGCGGTATGGATATCATTCACCGCACCGGCGTCTTCTATAACGTGCTCCAGGATCGCTGGAATCTCTCGCCGGACATGGAAGTCAATTACATGATGCTGGCGAAACGGCCGGCGGAGGGGTAACGCCCCTCGCTTTTACTACAACCGGTCACGAGCTGGCCGTCCCAGGAAATCAATTGACGTCGTCAGGCAGCACCGGCAGCGGCGCGATCTCTATGCCCTCGTCCAACAGGGCCTTGGCTTCCCGCACCGAGGCATTGCCGATGATGCCGCGTTCATCCGCCTCGCCATAATGGATCTTGCGGGCTTCCTCGGCAAACTTGTCGCCGACGTCCTCGGCATTGGCGCGGATATTGGCGACGGCCTCGCGGATTTTCGCAAGCGCCTCCTTTTTCGCCGTGTCCATCGCGAGCGTCTGGCGTTCATCCTTTTTACGGGCGGTGGAGACCGAAGGCGCCATCAGGAGCTTGGAAACCTCAACGGAATTGCAGACCGGACAAGACAGGAAGCCGCGCTGCAACTGATTGTCGAAATCGTCGCTACCGGCAAACCAGCCTTCGAACTCATGGCCCTCTTCACAGGCCAGCGCATAACGGATCACGCCGCCTCACCTCCGGCAGGTTTAAGGGGAATGACGGTGTCCAGCCCGAACTCGCGGGCATTGCGCAGATTGGGAATTTTGCCGCGTGCAGCCGCAACCAGCGACGTGTCGATCTCGGCAAAAATGATCTCTTCCCCCGCACCGCCGGCCACGGCCAACACCTTGCCCCAGGGGTCGATGATGATGGAATGGCCGAAGGTCTGGCGACCGTCCTCGTGAACGCCGGCTTGTGCCGCGGCGATGACGAAAGCACCGTTTTCGATAGCGCGGGCACGCAGCAGGATTTCCCAATGGGCTTCTCCCGTCTGGCGCGTGAAGGCCGCCGGAACAGTCAGGACCTCGGCACCAGCCAGCGCTTCGGCCCGGAAAAGTTGGGGAAACCTGACGTCATAACAAATCGCAAACCCGAATTTCGCCAACGGAAGATCGGCGATACGCGCCACTTCACCGGGTTGGTAAGCGGCACTTTCACGCCAGCTTTCGCCATTGTCGAGATCGACATCGAACATGTGGATCTTGTCGTAGCTGCAGATGCGCGAACCATCCGGCGCGAAGAGAAAACCGCGATTGGCGATTTTGCCATCCGGACGGGCAATGGCCGTGGAGCCGACATGGACGTGAATGCCGAGTTCGCGTGCCAGCCGTGCGGCTGACGCTACGATGATGTCGCCATCGTCATCACGCAGCTGGGCACGAAGTGCCTGCCTGTCCTTCTGGATTGCGCCCGTCATTTCCGGGGTCTGTACATAAACAGCCCCTTCCGCCGCGGCGGCGCGCACCAGCCGTTCCATATCGGCGGCGTTCCTTACCGGATCGACACCGGAGCGCATCTGGATGGCGGCAGCCTTGAAACTCATCACGTCCTCCAAAAACCTGCTAATCAGGCAGCCAGCATGGCATCCAGCTTGCCGGCACGTTCCAGCGCATGCAGGTCGTCACAACCGCCGACATGCTGGCCATTGATGAAGATTTGCGGAAAGGTCGTGCCGCCGGATTTCTCGATCATTTCCTGCCGGTATTCCGGCGTCGTGGTGGCGTTATATTCGGCGTAATCGACGCCCTTCATGTCCAGCAACGCCTTGGCGCGCGCACAATAACCACAAAAATCCCGCGTATAGATCGTCACCGGTGCCATGTTCTTCAGAGCCTCGCAAACGTGCGGCAAAACGCACGATAAAGTCACGTCGTTCAGACTTCATATAGGGCCGGAAATGGCCATTGCAAAGGTCAAAACTGTCACATCCACGGCACCCGCCTTGCGCAGGGCGCGGCTTGCCGCCCCCACCGTCGCGCCTGTCGTATAGACGTCATCCACCAGCACCACGCGCTTGCCGAAAATATCGGCCTCCCGGCCGGGCGCGAGGGAAAACGCACCCCGCACATTATCCCGACGGGCAAGCGCGGAAAGCCCCACCTGCCGCTCGGTCGGCTTCACGCGCAGCAGCGTGCCGGCGAGCAAAGGTTTGCCGGCGGCCTTGGCAAGATGCCGGGCCAACTCGGCGGACTGGTTGAAACGGCGGCGCAGGAAGCGGCGGCGATGCAGCGGAACCGGCACGATGCAATCGCAGGCGTCAACCGTCCCGTCACTTGCCCGCAACATCCACAGCGCCATCAACCGGGCGAGATCGGTGCGATCCTGATATTTCAACCGGTGAACCAGCTTGCGGGCCGTGCCCTCATGGCTGGCGACGCTCCGCAGGCGATCAAATGGCGGCGGATCGGCGATGGCCCGCCCGCTGACAACACCTTCTCCATGGTCCCGCGCGAAGGGAATGCCCAGAACCTCGCAGAAAGGGCGATCGATAAAGCCGACATCCCTCCAGCAATCGGGGCATAAGGCCCCTTCGCCACCGGTAATGCGATTGCAGCCGGCGCAGGTCGGCGGATAGACGAGGCGGAAGAACGAACGCGCCACCTCGCGTGCCGCGGAAGGCACGACAGCGGACTTCGACAGCAAACCCGAAAACAGATCGTCACCAACACCCATGAGGTTGACTTTAGCGCCGAACGGGTGCCTTTGCGAGAGCGATACGGTCCGGCGCGACACCGGAAATAATGCCCGAAGCGGCATGACAGCAACGATACGGCCCGCCGACCCAGAAGGCGTTGAAGGCCGAGTAGGCAAGACGATGGATATTCTCTTTGACCAGGCCCTGATCGAACAAAACCGCCACCGGGCGTGGACCCGGCGTGACGACAAGGCCCTGTTTCTTCTCGACATGGCAGCCGAAGAGCTGGCCGACAGGCTTGCCATCGTCGAGCGCAAGTTCGAGGCGGCAATCGAACTGCACGGCGGAACGGGCATTACCGCCCGCCGGCTGGCCGAGACGGGAAAAGTAGACAACATTCGCCGCATCGAAACCGAGAGCGCATTCGCGACGGACGGAAACATCCCCGAGATGGCGTCGATGGAGCATCTGCCGCTCGCGGAAGCCTCCGCCAATCTCATCGTTTCGCCGCTTGCCCTGCACCTGACCAACGACACCCCCGGTGCGCTGATCCAGATCCGGCGGGCATTGAAACCCGACGGCCTGTTTCTCGGCGCCATTCCCGGCAGTGGCACCCTGCACGAGCTGCGCGACGTCTTGCTGACGGCCGAAGCGGAACTTACCGGAGGTGCAAGCCCGCGCGTCATTCCCTTTGCCGATGTGCGGGATGTCGGTGCGCTTTTACAACGAGCCGGCTTTGCCCTTCCCGTCACCGACGCAGAGACCTACACGGTGCGTTACGATTCGATTTTCCCGTTGATGCGCGACCTGCGCGCCATGGGCATGGCCAACCCGCTGGCTAGCAGAAGCCGAACGCCGCTCAACCGCGCCTTTTTCCTGCGGGCGGCGGAACTCTATGCCGAGCGCTATTCGGATCCCGACGGGCGGATAAGGGCGACATTTTCCATCATCTATGTATCAGGCTGGGCGCCGCATGAGAGCCAGCAAAAGCCCCTGAAACCCGGCTCCGCCAAGATGCGCCTTGCTGACGCCTTGAAGACAACAGAGGTAAAACTGTCCTGAATGATCGGCGCGAGCTTTCAACCCTTGGGAAAAGCGTCAACGATAAACTGAAACACGGCATTTATACCGCTGCTGATGTTGCCGAGGCCGGCGATGAGCGCTGCGGAAATTATCCCTGCGATCAGGCCGTATTCAATCGCTGTCGCGCCGTTTTCATTTTTGCAAAAATTGATAAAAAAATGCAGCACAGGATATTCCCCATCCACCATCCGGTGCGTTTCGACAACCGGCACACGCCCTGTTGAAATTCAGCACCATCCTAGGTCGGCGACATGAGGAATCCGTTACCGTTGATGGTAAATGATCAGCAACCGCCCTCGTTGCTGTAACCCGTGACCACGCAGGGCATCTCCGGCATCGGCTGGGTGACACTGCGGCGGATGGAATAGGTCTTGCCCACATCGGTCTTCTTGATGGAGCCGGTGCTGATCATGTCGTAATTGTCGGGGAACTGCGCCACGCGCGTGGGAGATTTTCCGGCAAGCATGGGAGTGATGATCAGCGAGAGCGCGATGACCGCCGTGCCGAACAACAGCGCCACATTGAGTACGCCGGTGCGACGGGATTTGTTGGAATACGAATGACGACCTTCCACCGTCTTCCAGAAATCCTCGTTCATGACCAACCTCGTCTCGCGCAGTTTACCGCTTCTTTAGCTTAACAATCTGCCAGAGGGTGCTGAACGATCTCTTAACAAAGCCCCGTTTTGGCACGGCAAAACCGTGCACGAAGGGCGTTTTCACGAAGCTGTGACGGGATAAGGCAGGAGGGCCTCAGAGGCCGCTCGATCCTTACAGCAAATCCTGAAGGAAGGGGATGAGCGGCTCATCGGCCGGCGGCATGGGATAATCGCGCAGCGCCTGGGGTTTGACCCATTTCAACGCCTGTCCTTCCCGGCCATGGGCGATGCCTTCATAACGGCGGCACACGTAAAGCGGCATCAGCAGATGAAAGGTCTCGTAGGTATGGCTGGCAAATGTCAGCGGTGCGAGACAGGCGACCTTGGTTTTGACGCCCAGCTCCTCGTCCAGTTCACGGACAAGGGTTTCTTCCGGTGTTTCGCCCTGCTCCACCTTGCCGCCGGGAAATTCCCACAGCCCCGCAAGCGACTTGCCTTCCGGCCGCTGCGCCAGAAGAATGCGTCCATCCTGATCGAGAAGCGCACAGGCGGCGACCAGCAGGATTTTTTTGCCCGCCTCACTCATTCGCCGGTGCCCTTCTGCCAGTAGCGATAACGGTAAGCCTCGGAGAAGCCGAATTTTTCATAAAGCGCGATCGCCGGGGCATTGGTGGACACCACCTGCAGCCAGGCGGTTTTAGCGCCGCTAATTCTGGCCCAGCGCAGTGCCGACGACAGAACCTGCGTACCGAGACCCTTTTTACGCTGCGACTTTTCGACATCGAGCGAGATGACGCCGGCAAGATCGTTATCCTGCACGCAAATCATAGTGGCGAGCGGGTTGCCCTCTACCTCCTCGTTGATGAAGAGGCCGAGCGTCGGCTTGATGGAACTGACGATTTCCGCGATTGCCGGGCGCAGCGCCGGATCGCCATCGCTGACCTTGATGCTCGCTTCGACAAAACGACCGATATCATGGCTGGGCAGGCTGACCAGCGTTTCCGGCAGCTCCATGCTGGCGAGATCGGCCGTCATGACCAGCACCTCTTCGAAGACGGACCAGCCATCGCCAATCAGAAAATCCACGAGTTGCGGCGGCATCAGCGTCGTTTCGCGCACCACCAGCGGCCGGCCGAAATCCTCGAAACGCTTGCGCGCCTTTTCCAGCCGCACCGCGCAGTTGCCGTAATCGGAGGGATCGAGCGGCACCACGCAGTTGATACGTTTGGAGGGATGCGAACCCGTGAGACGGATCTGCCAGCTGCCATCATAAATCACCGACGAGGCAGGCCACGCCCGGAAGCTGACGGCTTCCAGACGGCGAACCAGCGGCAGATTGACGGCCTTGTTGTCCTGCATTTTCTTCGATTCCAACGGTCAGCTCCGGTAGTCGCCGTTGATCGCAACATATTCTTTGGTCAGATCGCAGGTCCAGACCGTGGCCGTGCCTTGGCCGAGGCCGATATCCACCTTCACCGTAATATCTTCCAGCCGCATCACGGCGGTGGTCTCCGCTTCCGAATAATCCGGATCGCGTTCACCGTTCACGGCCACGCGCACGCCGCCAAACCAGATGGCGAGGCGGTCACGGTCAGCCATTTCGCCTGATTTACCGACAGCCATGACGACGCGGCCCCAATTGGCGTCTTCACCTGCAACGGCAGTTTTCACCAGCGGCGAATTGGCGATGGAAAGGGCAATTTTCTTGGCAGCGGCATCGTTTTCCGCACCTGTCACGGTGACTTCCACCATCTTGCGCGCGCCTTCGCCGTCGCGAACCACCTGCAGCGCCAAATCCTTCAGGAGATCGTTGAGCGCGGCACGGAAGGAGGACAGGCGCTCGTCATCGGCGCTCGTCACCTTTACCTGACCGTCCTCAGCCGCCGCACCCGTGGCGAACAGCATCAGCGTGTCCGACGTGGACGTGTCGCTATCGACCGTCACGGAATTGAAGGTCGGGCCGACACCGGCGGACAACAGGGATTGTAGCGCGGCGGGTTCGATGTCGGCATCCGTCACCACGAAGGAGAGCATCGTCGCCATATCAGGCGCGATCATGCCGGCACCTTTGGAAATACCATTGATCGTGACGATCAAGCCGCCGATCTCGGCGGTGCGGGTCGAAACCTTGGGATAGGTGTCGGTCGTCATGATCGCCTTGGCGGCTTCCTGCCAGAAATCGGCTTCCGCCCTGACGTTCATATCACCGAGAACACCGGCAAATTTCGAAGCGTCCAGCGGCTCGCCGATCACGCCAGTTGATGCCAGGAATACTTCGCCTTCGGAGCAGCCGACGGCAGCGGCGGCGGATTTCGCCGTCAGTTCGGTCGCGGCCTTGCCCTTGACGCCCGTAAACGCATTGGCATTGCCGGAATTGACCACCACGGCTCGCGCCGCGCCGCCGCCGAGATTGGCGCGGCAGAAATCAACGGGGGCCGAGGGGCATTTCGATTTGGTGAAGACGCCAGCCACACTTGCCGGCTTGTCGAACACCATCAAGAGAACGTCGGTGCGGTTCTTGTACTTGATGCCGGCGGCAGCCGTCGCCATGCGAACGCCGCGCAGCGCGGGCATATCGGGATAGGATTTGGGAGCGAGCGGGGAAACGGCAACGGACATGGGAAGCGCCTGAAACTCTGGAAAGGGAGGGTCTGGGAAAGCCTGAGATGAAACGGGGCGGCCTCGAAGCCGCCCCGTAACATTGGTATTTATTACTGCTGCGGCGGCTGAGCCTGCTGTTCCTTCGTGGCTTCGTCGTAGCCCTTCTTCAGCGTCTCATCCATGATTTCGATCTTCTGGTCAGCCTTTGCCTTCTCGATGAGGGCAACGTATTTGTCGCGCATGACAAGCTGACGAACCTGAGGCTCGACCTGCTCGAAAGCCGGCGGCGGGGCGATGCGCTTGTCTTCCAGCTTGATGATATGGAAGCCGAACTGCGTCTTGACAGGGGTCTTGGTGTAGGCGCCCTTTTCGAGGCCGAAAGCGGCTTCTTCGAATTCCGGCACCATGCGGCCCTTGCCGAACCAGCCGAGATCACCGCCGTCATCCTTGTTGGAATCGGTCGACTTTTCCTTGGCGAGTGCGGCGAAATCCTTGCCCGAATCAAGCTGCTTGATGATGTCCTTGGCTTCGTCTTCGCTGGCGACGAGGATGTGCGCGGCCTTGATTTCTTCTTCCTGCGGCAGGGCTGCGACTTCCTTGTCGTAGCGGGCCTTCACTTCGTCATTAGTGACGGCATCGACCACATGCTTGCGGAAATAAGCGTTGTGCAGCTCACGATCCTTGATGAATTCCATGCGCTTCTTGAAATCTTCAGTCTTTTCCAGACCTTCGGCGTCTGCATTCTTCACGAGAAGCTTGACGTCGATCGCGCCGGACAAGGCTGCGACCTTCTTCTGTTCATCGGGAAGCTGCGCGAGCTGGGGGTCGAGGTTACCCATGGCGAGGTCGAGTTCAGACTGGTGGATTTCCAGATCGCCGACCTTGGCGACAACCTTGTCTTCCTGTGCAAAGGCCGGAAGCTGGAGGCCGAGCGTGGCCACAATCACCGCAGCCGCAATTTTATTATAGCGCAACATTTTGAACCTTTCGGGGACAATGCCGGCTCCAGACATGGTTTCCGGCTCTGAAAAAACTTCCAAACACCGGATTGTGGCCATTCTGTAACGGGCAGAACCGTTGACATCATTTGCCCCCCCTCTTATCTGTCACGCAACCTCGCGTCCAGATACGTTGAAGGGCGAAGTCCGTCATTTGTGCTGAAAACAGCGTGACGGAGAAAAGCGCCCGGCAAAACGGAATTTCAGAAAGGGCCAGTAAGATGGTCAGTCTCGGCGGAATAGCCCGCAAGTTGTTCGGTTCGGCAAATGAACGCCGCGTCCGCTCCTATAAAAGCAAGATCGCAGCCATCAATGCGCTAGAAGAGGCCACTAAGGCGCTCTCCGACGAAGCGCTGGCGGCCAAGACCGCGGAATTCCGCCAACAGCTTGCCGACGGCAAGACGCTGGACGATCTGCTGATCCCGGCTTTCGCCGTCGCTCGCGAGGCATCGCGCCGTGTTCTGCACATGCGCCCCTTCGACGTGCAGCTGACCGGCGCCATGATTTTGCATGGCGGCGCCATTGCCGAAATGAAGACCGGTGAGGGCAAAACGCTGGTGGCGACCCTTGCGGTCTACCTCAACGCACTCGCCGGCAAGGGCGTGCATGTCGTCACCGTCAACGACTATCTCGCCAAGCGCGACGCCGCCACGATGAGCAAGCTTTACGGCTTCCTCGGGCTGACGACCGGCGTGATCGTCCACGGTTTGGACGACGACCAGCGCCGCGAGGCTTATGCCTGCGACATCACCTACGCGACGAATAACGAACTCGGCTTCGATTATCTGCGCGACAACATGAAATACGACCGCGCCCAGATGGTGCAGCGCGGCCACAACTACGCGATCGTCGACGAAGTCGACTCGATTCTCGTCGATGAAGCGCGCACGCCGCTTATCATCTCCGGCCCACTGGACGACCGTTCCGACCTCTACAACACCATCGACGCCTTTATTCCGCTTCTATCCCCGGAAGACTACGAGATCGATGAGAAGCAACGCTCGGCCAACTTCTCCGAAGATGGCACCGAGAAGCTCGAGAACCTGCTGCGTCAGGCGGGTCTGCTGAAGGGCGAATCGCTGTACGACATCGAAAATGTCGCCATCGTTCACCACATCAACAATGCGCTGAAGGCCCACAAGCTCTTCACCCGCGACAAGGACTACATCGTCCGCAACGATGAAATCGTCATCATCGACGAATTCACCGGCCGCATGATGCCGGGCCGCCGTTATTCGGAAGGCCAGCACCAGGCTCTCGAAGCCAAGGAAAAGGTGCAGATCCAGCCGGAAAACCAGACGCTGTCCTCCGTCACCTTCCAGAACTATTTCCGCATGTATGAAAAGCTGGCCGGCATGACCGGCACGGCATCGACGGAAGCGGAAGAATTCGGCAACATCTACGGCCTCGACGTCATCGAAGTACCGACCAACCTGCCGATCCAGCGTATCGACGAGGACGACGAGGTTTACCGTACTGGCGAAGAGAAGTTCCTGGCGATCATCACCGAGATCAAGGCGGCGCATGAGCGCGGCCAGCCGGTTCTGGTTGGCACGACCTCGATCGAAAAATCCGAGCTTCTGGCCCATATGCTGCGCCAGTCCGGCTTTACCGATTTCCAGGTGCTGAACGCCCGTTACCACGAGCAGGAAGCCTATATCGTTTCGCAGGCCGGCGTTCCTGGCGCCGTCACCATCGCCACCAACATGGCCGGTCGTGGTACGGACATCCAGCTCGGCGGCAACGTCGACATGCGCCTCGAGCGCGAGCTGGAAGGCATGGAGCCGGGTCCGGAGCTTGATGCCAAGGAAGCGGCTATCCGCGCCGAGATCAAGGTGCTGAAGGAAAAGGCGCTCGCCGCCGGCGGTCTCTACGTCATCGCTACCGAACGCCACGAAAGCCGCCGTATCGACAACCAGCTGCGCGGCCGTTCTGGCCGTCAGGGCGACCCCGGCCGCTCGAAATTCTACCTGTCGCTTCAGGACGACCTAATGCGCATCTTCGGCTCCGAGCGCATGGACTCGATGCTCCAGAAGCTCGGCCTGAAGGACGGCGAAGCCATCGTCCATCCGTGGATCAACAAGGCGCTGGAACGTGCCCAGAAGAAGGTCGAAGCCCGCAACTTCGAGACCCGCAAGAACCTTCTGAAATACGACGACGTCTTGAACGACCAGCGCAAGGTCATCTTCGATCAGCGCCTCGAGCTGATGGAAGCCGACAATATCGGTGAAACCGCCGCCGACATGCGCCACGAGGTCATCGAAGCGCTCGTCACCAAGCATATTCCTGAAAATGCCTATGCCGAGCAGTGGGATATCGCCGGCCTGAAAGCTGGTATCGCCCAGTTCCTGAACCTGGACCTGCCGGTGGAGGAATGGGCGAAGGAAGAAGGCATCGCCGAGGACGATATTCTCCAGCGCGTCACCGAAGCGGCCGACACATACGCCGCCGAGCGCGCCGAACGTTTCGGCCCCGAGATCATGACCTATGTGGAACGCTCGGTCATTCTTCAGACGATCGACCATCTGTGGCGCGAACATATCGTCAATCTCGACCATCTGCGCTCTGTCGTCGGTTTCCGCGGTTACGCCCAGCGCGATCCGCTGCAGGAATACAAGGCGGAAGCCTTCGAACTGTTTCAGTCGCTGCTCACCAATCTGCGCGAGGCCGTCACCGCTCAGCTGATGCGCGTGGAACTAGTGCAGCAGGAACCGCAGCAGCCGGAACTGCCTGAGATGACCGCCCATCACCTCGACCCCGTCACCGGCGAAGACGAGATGGCGCAGGGCGTGCCTGCCGCTTTCGTCCCGGCCGAGGAACGCGATCCGAATAACCCCGCCACCTGGGGCCGTATCGGGCGCAATGAAATGTGCCCCTGCGGTTCCGGCAAGAAATACAAGCACTGCCACGGCGTTTACGAACAGGCGTAAAAGGTCAGGGCTTTATGCCAGAAATCGGTCGCCCGTAACCCGCGTTACGGGCGATTTTGTTTGCGCCGGATCATTGCTGCTGGTCGGGGTGTTGACTGGTATCGGCACTTTCCATATGGGAGCCGGATCATCTTGCGGAAACTGCTTTCATGGCCCCTCGCGATCTTGCCGCCTATATTTTTCTCGCGATTACGTGGGGCGTGTCTTTCCTGCTGCTTCTGCATGTCGTCGCCGCCTTCGGCTGGATTGGCGCGGTCACGCTTCGCTCGCTCATAACCGCTGTCGCCCTTTATCTCATTGCGCGGGCGGCCCGCCGGACGCTGGCATTTTCCGCCAGCTGGCGCGCTTTCGCAATCGTCGGCGCAACGACGGTCGCCGGGCAACTGATCGGCCTTTCCTATGCGACGCCGCAGATCGGCACCGCGATGGCAGCCATATTGGTGGCGACCATTCCGCTTTTCTCGATGCTCATCTCGCAGATATGGGGTCTGGAACGTCTGACGCGGCAGGGCATTGCCGGTCTCGTCATCGGCTTTGCCGGTATCGTTCTGCTTGTCGGCTTTCCCGCTGTTCCCGTCACTTCAGGCTTTATCATCGGCTGTGCTGCCGCTGTCGCCGCCTGCATCTGTGCGGCCTATGGCAGTAATTTTGCGAGCCTGCACCTCAAAGGGGTTGGATCCTGGGAAATCACCATCGGTTCCTTCCTGACAGGTGGCCTGATGACCCTGCCGCTTCTTTTCGCGGTGCCCTTGCCCGGAACACCTGATCTCGTTGACTACGGTTATCTTCTGATACAGGCGGTCGTCATGAGCGGCCTGACCTATATCACCTATTTCAAGCTGGTCTCCTCAATCGGCGCAACGAAGGCGATCAGCGTGGAATTTGCCGTCACCGTCGTGGCGGTGCTTGTCGGCGCCCTGGTGCTCGATGAACCCCTGTCACTTCCCCAGCTTTTCGGCGCCGGCATCATCATTTTCGGCTGCGCGCTGGTGCTCGACCTTCTACCCAAGAAAAAGGCGCCGCCTACCCCTTCGGGCGCGTGAAGGGTTTATTAGCGTTTTCCACTAATAGTCGTGTTGGTCGTCACGGAGCACGCGGGATCGCGTTTTCGGCGCGGGGGAAAAATGCAACCGGGCAAGTCAGACTATGAGCATTACTGGGACCCGCTAAGGGCTCTCCTGATGATGCTCGGCATTCCCTACCACGCCTCCCTGCTCTACAGCCACGTTCTGCCCTGGGACATCAAGGATTTCGAGACCAGCCCGCTTCTGAGCGCATTGGGTGCTGCGCTCGTCACCTTCCGCATGCCGACATTCTTTCTGGTGGCGGGGTATTTTTCCACCATGGTCATCGGCAAGAAGGGCAAGATGCGCTGGCTGAGGCAGCGTTTCCTGCGCCTCGGCGTTCCCTTCATCGTGGCCGTGGTTCTGCTCGGGCCATTACAGCTGTTCCTGCTGCAACTGGCCAGCGTCGCCAAAGGCGATATTCCCGCTGACCGTTTGCTTGAGAGCCTACCCGGCTTGCTGCGCCCGAGCGAACAGTGGATCATGCATCTGTGGTTCCTGCCGGCCCTCATTGCCTATTCGGTCCTGCTGGCAGCTCTTCTGTTTCTGGCGGCGCACCCGCCATTTACCCAGATCAGGAACGGGTTCGACAGCTTGCAGCAGCGGCGCGCCACCCTGTTTTTCGCGGCACTCTGCGCCCTCCCGGTCCTGTGGGAGTTGATGGTTTATGGTTCCGGTCTGCTTGCGGCAAGCAGTGGAAGCAGGCTTTTCCTTCTTTATGAGCGTGCTTCCGACCCCTATGCGCGCTACCTGCCCTTCTTCCTGCTTGGCGCCCTGTTGCAGCGTAATCGCGCTCTTTTTCACCAATTCCGTCAGACGGGTTTTCCCACCGTTGTCATCGCTGCGGGCGCTATTGGTGCGGCGGTGGCATTGCGCCTGCAACATCCTTTTTCGACTTCGGCCCTTTTGGTCCTTGTTTCCGCAATTGCTGCGGTGGCAGCGAGCCGTCTGTTGATCGACCTCGCCTGCCGCTATTTCGACAGGCCAAGCCCGCTTGCGAGACGCATGACGGATGCGTCCTTCACCATTTACCTGTTTCATCATCCGCTGATTTACACCTTTGGAATCCTCTTCATCCTGATTGCGCTGCCGCCGATCCTGGAATTCGCGATCATCGTCGCAGCCACGACGGCAACGGCCTATATGCTGCATCAGGCGATACGCCGGAGCCCGCTCGCACTTTTCCTCTTCAACGGCGTCCGCAGGCCGCGCGGGGTGGATGATATCGGCACACAGGCCGGCGCCTCCCAAACCCTTCGTTAAGGATAAGCGCTTACAGTCGAACTGCCTATTCAACTGGAAATGATGGCGTGTGGATCATGGCTATCCTCAACTCGGCGGAAAAAGCCTTACCCGCAGGCCTGCGCGCAAAGCTTGCGCCGCTGGGGGCGAAAGTCGCCGTCCTTCTTTCTGGAAGAGATGAGGTTTCGCGCGCACAACGCATGGCGCTCGTTGCCTTTGCGGTGCGCATCGTCAGCGCCGGCATCGCCTTCATTTCCCAAATCATCCTTGCCCGCCTGATGGGCGAATTCGAATATGGCCTCTTCGCCTTTGTCTGGGTTCTGGTGATCCTGTTCGGCAACCTTTCCTGTCTCGGTTTTCATACGACCGTGATCCGCTTTTTACCCGGCTACCGTCTAGAGGAAGCCCATGACAAGATCATGGGGCTGACGTCGACGGCACGCGTCTTCGCGATGCTTGCAGCCAGCGCGCTCGCAATTTTCGGTTTTGTTTTCCTGTATTTCTTCGGCGAGCGCATCGCTTCCTATTATCTCATCCCGGTTGCGCTGGCGCTTTTCACCCTGCCGATGGTGGCGTTGGGCGATGTGTTGAACGGCACCGCGCGCGCCAATGGCTGGGCCGTCTCCGCCCTCAGCCCCACCTATATCGTCCGCCCGGTGCTGATCCTGTTGTTCATGCTGGCGGCGGTCCATTTCGGCGCGGAAAAAACCGCGACCACCGCCATGCTCATGGCCCTTCTGGCCACCTACGTCACCACGCTCTTTCACTTCGGCTTCATGAACCGCCGGCTCAACCGGCATTTCCGCAGCACAGCCCGCAAGGTTCATTTCCGTCACTGGATAAGGTTCGCCTTCCCGATGTTCCTGATCGATGGCATCGGTTTCCTGATGACCAATTCCGACGTGGTGATTGTCGGGCTTTACCTGCCACCCGATCAGGTCGGCATCTATTTTGCGGCGGCGAAAACCATCGTGCTGATGCAATTCGTGTTTTTCTCCGTGCAGGCGGCTGCCGCGCCACGTCTTGCCGCCCTGATGTCGGCCAATGATCGTCAGGGGCTTGCGGGTTTTGCCGGTCAGGCCGCACGCTGGGCTTTCTGGCCATCGCTCGCCGTCGGTAGCATGGTGCTTCTGGCAGGTCCGTTCCTGCTGTCACTTTTCGGCCCGGGCTTCGTCCAGGGTTACCAGCTAATGTTCTTCCTGTTTGCCGGTTTCCTCGCCAAAGCGATGATCGGCCCGGGAGAAACGCTGCTGAATATGGCCGGCAAACAAAAACTTTGCGTTGTGCTTTATATTATTATCTTTGGTTGCAACATTGCACTCAACATGGCGCTCATTCCGGTCTATGGTCTGGCAGGGGCCGCGGCAGCGGTGGCAATAGCCATGTGCATGGAAGCTGTGCTATTGCATATTGCCATTCGCCGCACACTCGGGATCGTGCTTTTTGCTTTCAACGATCCCCGGGCAGGTCAAGACACTGGGAAGGCGGTATAACAACAAGCATGTCCAGCGATCCAAAGAATCCGGATTTTCAGGACCCGCGCATCGCGGCGCTGTTGGCGTCTGCGGAGCGTGACCGTCCCGCGGCAGACAGCAGCCGGCGCGTGGGACGCGACGGCCGGGAATTCTGCATCTATCCGGGTCAACTCGGTTACGACATGCAGGAAGAACTCGACTTCCTTTCCAATCGTGTCATGGAGGCGAATGTCTTCTTCACGGGGCGGCTTCTTGCGCCCGCCATGCCACGTATCGAAGACAAGTCCGTGCGCTTCGCCCTCATTCGCGACGAGAACGGCGCTAGAAGCCGTATGCGCTTCCTGATGCCCTTTACCGTGGAAAAGCCGGGTTTTTCCATTGGTCCGTCCATCATTCGCGTCTGGGCCAATCCATTTGGGCCGCTCGGCACGCCGCTGGTCGATACCGAAGGGGCAGCTGAAACCCTCGACAATCTTTTCGATGCCCTTTCCGACCGGAACATGCGTCTGCCGAATGTTCTTGTCCTGCCGGATGTGCGGCTGGAAGGGCCGTTTGCGCGCATGTTCAGGGCCATCGCGCTTAGCCGCAACCTGCCGGTGACGACGACGGGCAATTATCACCGGCCGATGCTGGAAAGCCTCCTTGATGGCAAGGCCTATCTGCGCAACACCCTTGCACCACACCATCTGCGCGAAATGAGCAGGCAGTGGCGCCAGCTCGAAAAACTTGGATCCCTCTCCTACAGCGTGACCCGCCAGCCGAAGGATGTGCGCTACCGAATGGAGGAATTTCTGGCGCTGGAGGCAAGTGGCTGGAAGGGCCGCAAACGCACCGCGCTGGTCAACGACCGGTATCGCGCCGCTTTCGCCCGCGAGGCCATCACCAACCTCGCCGAAGCCGATGCCGTCCGTATCCACACCATCGATCTCAATGGCAGCGCCATCGCATCCATGGTGGTCTTCATCACGGCCGGCGAAGCCTATACGTGGAAAACCGCCTTCGACGAAACCTATTCGCAATATTCACCCGGCAAGCTACTGATGCAGAAACTCACCGACTGGCATCTGGACGACGCCAATATTCTGCGCAGCGACAGCTGCGCCGTGCCCGATCATCCGATCATGAGCCGCTTCTGGCAGGAACGGCAGGAAATGGGGACGCTGGTCGTCGGCCTGACCCAGAACAGCGACCGCGACGTGCGGCAGGTTTCCACGCAGGTGGACATGTACCGCAATACCCGCAACCTCGCCCGCAGCCTGCGGCAGAAAATCCTGTCCTTCGGACGCAAGGGCAACTGATCCGAAGGACGCCGGGGCGCCCTTCGGATATGTTCGGCAAATGAGGCCGGCTTCAGCGCGAGGCCGTCCGGATCATCTTGCACAATTGCGTCAGGGCAGCATCGTATCCGCCACCCAGAATATCGACACACCGGCGGGCGAGCTTGATCTGCTCGACACGTGACATGTCGTTATAGGCCTGTATGGCATTACGCACGGCGCCAGGGGAAAGTTGCCCGGGATTGCTACGGGGATTATTGGGATTATTTGGATTGTTCGGATTGCCTGGATTTCCCGGATTCCCAGGGTTACCTGGATTGCCAGGCGAACCTGAACCACCAATTCCGAGCCCGACATCGAGGCCGAGACCGCTCGATCCACCCACATTCGCACCGACATTGGCGTTGATGCCGCCAGAGCCGCCGACGGAAGCCTTGGCGGCGGCATTGACACCGCCGGCACCACCGACGGATGTGTTGACGTTGGCGTTGACCCCATTGCTGCCGCCGACCGACGCGTTGACATCTGCGCCCAGTCCGCCGCCGCTCCTGCCGCCGACATCCGCACTGGCGTTGACACCGCCGCTGCCGCCAACGGAGGCATCGACCCCGAGCCCGCCGCTGCCGTTGCCGCCCACACTGGCATTAACCCCATTCTCCCCACCGATCCCGATATCCAGCGCATGGGCGTTGACCGGCAAGATCAGACAGGCAGACAGTAACAAATTGCGAGAAAGAGCCCTCATAATTTCCTCCCTATGAGTTTGGCCATTCCCGCCCCGCGTGGAAGTTCCACGCCGCCATTATAATTTCAATTAGCAATTGCGTATATACTAATTTATTAGAGATGTCTAAAATTCTCAAAATAATTCAATCATAGGTGTATCGTTTTGAAACAGGTGCTGCCGATTGAACCATCCGCGCCGCGGCAAGGCTGCCAAATGTTTTAGGCACGCCCTGTGATTTTACCCCCCGCCGCCTAGCGCACTGACATACCGTTTTGCAAGGCAAATTTCCCGCTTTTGGGCTTGCAAGCACGGTCTCGCCCGTGATAGACGCCGTGGCATTGCCTCAGTGCCCTGAAACACAATCGGCAGCGAAATGCGGGTGTGGTGGAATTGGTAGACGCGCCGGACTCAAAATCCGGTTCCGAAAGGAGTGTCGGTTCGACCCCGACCACCCGCACCACCTCTGATGATTTGCACGACATTATCGGCAGGAACGAGACCCTATCCGGTCAAGGATCATCCTATGTCGCCAGATAAAATCGTCTGGCATTGCCATGGCCGATCGATGCCTGCTCATCCGGAGAAAGCGTCGACAGAAACTCTCTCGTCATGGCGATCCACTCAGGCAGGCCCGAGCCTAGATCGACCACCGGCCAGTCGCCGCCCCAGACCAATCTTGCCGGGCCGAATAGCTTCAATACGGTTTCCACATAAGGCCTCACGCTTTCCAGCGTCACTTGCCCCGGCGCACAATAGGCGGTGACACCGGAAAGCTTGACGAAGAGATTTGGCAGGCTGGCCAGATCGGCCATGCGCTCGCTCCAGGCGGGGAAATCGTTTCCGGCGATGTCAGGCGTGCCGCAATGGTCGAGCATGAAGCGAACGTCGGGGCAGGCCCGGACAAGTTCGGCGGCAATGGCGAGCTGGCGCGAATGAAAACACAGATCGACCGGCCATCCGGCCTTGCCGATCTTGCGCACGTTTCGCCGATAGTTTTCCGCACGGCTGGTATCGTCGGGCATGACCTGGAGGATACGCCGGAACCCGACAACTTTGAGGTGGCGGCACTCCTCCAGCCAGGCGTCGAAGCCCTGGTCCGTTTCCGGCCGGCAGCTGGCGATCTGGCCGAACATCGGCAAGGTGCCTTCCCCTACCATGCCAGCGACAAGCCGGGCTTCCGCCCGATAATCACCGTCATCGACCCCGGTTTCCATGAAAATCGTGCCGATGACACCGCTGCCCTCGACAAGAGCTGCATAATCCGCCCGGGTGAAGCTTCCCGCAAGGCTCGGCTCGCCGCGCGTCCAGGCATAACCGAGTTTGCCCCGCAAGATCAGATGCTGGTGGGTATCAATCAGGTCCATGGCGTCCTCCTCCTTGCCGTGTCGGTCAATCTTCAAGCGCGAGCGTGTCAAAACCCGCCCAGGCGGCGCCCGGCACGGCCGTTTCGAAAATGGACAGATTGCGCCGGAGACTGTCCGGTTTCGCCGTGCCGATCAGCACGCTGGCGACATCGGTGTTTTGCAGCGGAAAATGCAAAGCAGCGGCCGCGAGCGCGACGCCATGGCCGGCGGCGTGAGCCTCCATGGCGCACACCCGCTCCATGACTTCAGGCACAGCTTCATTGTAATTGAAGGTGGCGCCCGGCTTTGCGCCGGTTGCAAGAATGCCCGAGTTGAAGACACCGCCGATCACGAGCGAGGTGCCGGTCTCCGCACAACGCCCGAGCAGCCGCGCTGCAGCCGAACGGTCAAGCAGCGTATAACGGCCCGCCAGAAGGATGCAGTCGATTTCGTCGATCTCCATGAGGTTCAGGCAGGCCGGAACCTCATTCACGCCAAGGCCGAATGCGCCGATCTCGCCTTTAGCCTTCAACTCATGCAGCGCCTCGATGCCGCTTTCGGTGAATATTCCGAAATGATGGCGATAGGCTTCCTCTCCAAGCGTGGTCGCCTCCAGATCGTGGACATAGAGAATATCCACCGAACCGAGACCAAGCCGGGCAAGGCTCAGCTCATGCGAGCGCATGATGCCGTCATAGCTGTAGTCGTATTCCACAATGAAAGGCAGTGCGTCGACAAAACCGTAATCCGGCGTCACGCCCGCTTCAGCCGGTTTCAGGATCCGCCCGACCTTGGTGGAAAGCACGAATTCGTCGCGTGGTTTCTCCTGGAGAAAATCCCCGACGCGGCGTTCGGAAAGGCCCTGCCCGTAATAGGGCGCGGTATCGAAGTAGCGGATACCGGCGTCCCATGCGGTTTGCAGCGTCGCCATCGCATCTTCGCGGCTGACGCTGCGATAGAGATTACCGATACCGGCTGCGCCGAAGGAAAGTTCGCTGAGTTCCAGCGCCGTGCGGCCAAGTTTGCGGGTCTTCATGCGGCAGCCTCCTCGCGGCGGAGCTGGCGCTCGATGGTGCGGATGACACCGCGAAGTTCGCCGAGACCCTTCATGCGGCCGATGTAGGAATATCCGGGATTGGTCTTTTTGGTGATGTCATCACCCAGCAGATGGCCGTGGTCAGGCCGCATTGGAATATTAGTGCGGCGGCCAGCCTTGGCGGTGGCCCGCTCCTCGCGCAACAATGCCTCGATGACGCCGATCATGTCCGCTCCGCCATCCAGATGATCGTCCTCGAAGAAAGAACCATCCGCCTCGACGGTGACATTTCGCAGGTGGGCGAAATTGACGCGGGATGCGAATTCCTTTGCCATCGCGACGAGATCGTTGTCGCTACGGGCGCCGTAGGAGCCGGTGCAAAGGGTGATACCATTGTTCGGGCTTTCAACGGCCGACAGGATGGCGCGGATATCGGCAGGTGTCGAGACCACGCGCGGCAAGCCGAACAGCGAGAATGGCGGATCATCAGGATGGATGCCGAGATGCACGCCCACCTCTTCCGCCACCGGCACGACCTCTTTCAGAAATGCCAGCAGATTGCCCTGCATGGTCGCGCTGTCGATGCCGTCGAACGAAGCAATCAGCGCGGCGATGGACTGGCGCGTCTGCACCAGCGCGCCGCCCGGCAGGCCCGCGATAATGTTGCGCTCGAGAAGCGACTGTTCATCTTCGCTCATTTGCGCAAAACGCTCTTCGGCTCGCGCCACCAGCGCAGGATCGTAATTTTCAGCAGCGCGGATACGCTTCAGGATGAACACGTCATAAGCGACAAAATCCGCCATTTCGAAGCGCAGCGCCAATCCGGTATTGCGCGCCTGCCAGCGCAGGTTCGTACGCGTCCAGTCCACGACAGGCATGAAATTGTAGCAGACGACGGGAACGCCCGCGCGACCGAGACGGGAGAGCGTATCTTTCCAGCGCGCAATCGCTTTCGGCGCATCGGCGTCGCCGCGCTTGATGGACTGTTCCATCGGAATGGATTCGCAGACACTCCATTCCAGACCGGCTGCTTCGATCATCGCCTTGCGTTTGGCGATCTCTTCGGCAGGCCACGCCGTGCCGTCGGGGATCTGGTGCAGTGCCGTGACAACGCCGCTCGCACCCGTCTGCCGCACATGCTCCAAGGTGATGGGGTCCGATTCACCGAACCAGCGCCAGGTTTCCTTCATAGTCTACTCCTCCGAAAAATGCCGTTCGATGGCGCCGAGCGCGCCGTATTGGACGATGTCGCGATAGGCCGCCCGAAGCGCCGTAACGAACGCCTCGTCCGCCAGCCATTCAGGACCGAAAACGCGACGGAATGTTAAAAACCGGTCGATCACCGCATCCGGCTCCTCGCCGTTACCGGTCGGCACAGCCCACTCCGCAAAGGCGGGATCGGCCATGACAATTGCTTCTCCCCGCTCGTTCAGCGTCGCGCAGGACCGTATCCACAGGGCGACGGCAAAAAGAGCCGCCGCATCCGGCGCGCCTGCGGCACGCAGCTCCGCAAGTGGCGCGAGAATGCGTTGCGGCACTTTCTGGGAAGCGTCCGAAGCTATCTGGGCGGCGCGGTGGCGAAGTGCGGGGTTGGCAAAACGCTGACGCAGACCGGTGACATAATCCGGGCCGCTGACGGCAGGGCTCAATGTTGAACCCACCTCCCGCCAGTAACGATCGATGTAACCACGCACCCGCGGATCGGCATAGATATCGGCGATCGTCTCAAGCCCGCTGCATTGGCCGATCGCTGCCATGGCAGTGTGAGCGCCATTCAGCATTCTGAGCTTCATATGCTCATAGGGCTCGACATCGTCTACGATTTCGGCACCCGACAGCTCGATGCCGGGGCGACCGTGCGGAAAGCGATCCTCGATCACCCAACGGAAATAAGGTTCCGCAATCACCGGCCAGGCATCCTCGCAGCCGAGACGTACCGTCACCCGTTCGCGGTCGGTGGCGGTAGTGGCGGGCACGATGCGGTCCACCATGACGCAGGGGCACGAGAGGTTTTCCGTGATGAACTCAGCGAGATCCTTATCGGTGAGACCAGCCATCTCCACCAGAAGACGGCGCAGGATGCGACCGTTGGACGGAAGATTGTCGCAGGAGAGCAAAGTCAGCGGCACAGCCCCGGCGACCCGCCGGCGCCTTGTCGCTTCCAGCAGAAAACCGAGCGCGGAGCGCGGCTTTTGCGGATGCGCCAGATCATGAACGACATCGGGATGATCACGAAGAAGCGTGCCCGCCGACAAATCGGCGAGGTAGCCCTTTTCCGTCACCGTCAAAGTGACGATCCTGACCCGCGGATCGGTCATGGCCCGCAGCAGCCGCTCCGGATCTTCCGGCGCAACGATGGTCTCGAGGATGGAACCGACGATCCGCAACGTCTCGTTTTCACCGTCACGCAGGCAGAATGTATAGAGATTGTCCTGTGGCGCGATGGCATCGCGCGTATCGGAGCTGCGCAGCGAGGCCGCGACAATGCCCCAGCCGGTTTCGCCGCGCGCCAGGCAATCATCGATGAACACGGCCTGATGGGCGCGGTGAAAGGCGCCGACGCCGAGATGCACGATGCCCGGCGTCACCGTTTTGCGGTCATAGGCGGGCAAAAGCACGTCTTTTGGCAGATGCGGCAGCGCAAGGGAAGAAAGTCGATTGGTCACGTTATTATCTCCGTATCTCAGCCGAATTGCAGGCCACCATTCATGTCAACGACAGTGCCGGTCATGAAGCCGGACAGCGGCGAGGCAAGGAAACGCACCGCATGCGCGACCTCTTCCGGCTGGCAGAAACGGCCGACGGGAATGGCTGCAAGCTGGCGCTGACGATCTTCCTCCGACAATTGCTCCATGATCATCGGCGAAACCACATAGGCCGGCGCGACCGCATTGGCAGTGATGCCGAAGGAGGCGAGTTCACGGGCGGAGGAGTAGGTGAGGCCGACCAGTGCCGATTTCGAGACCGAATAGGCCGTACCCGCCGTCAGTCCGCCGGATTTCCAGGCGTAGGAGGAGATGTTGATCAGTCGCCCCCAGCGGTTTTCCTTCATGGCGGGAACGACGGCCTGCGTCAGCAGCAGCGCGGCATCGAGATTGACGGCCATCAGCCTGTGCCATTCTTCGAGCGTGGTCGCGGCCAGCTTGTGCGGAGACAGCACACCGGCATTGTTGACGAGAATGTCGATGACCTTGAAACGGCCGGCTATATCCCTCATGACGGCCTGTAGCGCCGCCGCATCACCGAGATCGACGGCGATAGGATCGCAGGCACCGCCAAAGCCCTCCGCGAGTGCCGTCACAGCCTCGATATCGCGATCGAAGGCGATCACCCTCGCCCCTTGCGCCACCAGCGCCGCAACCACGGCGCGGCCGATGCCGCCGCACGCACCCGTCACGAGCGCGGCCTTGTGTTTCAGTTCCATTCTGTCTCCTCCACGTCCATTATCAAATGGACAAATGCTTGCGCTCTTCTTCGGGCAGCTGTTCGTAGATCACGAAAACCATATCCAGATGTGTCACCAGCGCCTTTTCCGCGCCGTCGGCATCGCCCTGATCGAGGGCGTCGACGACCGCCAGATGCTCCTCGATCACGGCGGGCAGGCGCTCGGGTTTCGCCCAATAACGATGGAACCGCGACAGCGTCACCTTGGCGGCAAGGATTGCCTGCCAGACGCCCTCGCGGCCGGAAAACGTGCCGAGCAGCCGGTGAAACGCCTCGTCCGCATGGAAAAAGCCATTGGCGTCATGGGCGGCGATCACCCTTTCCTGTTCGGCGATGACATCGCGCATCGTGCGGCTCATCTCCTTCGTCCATTTCGGCGCAACCTCGCGCAGCAGCGCCACTTCGAGCGAACGGCGGATAAAATGGCTGTCCTGAATTTCACCGAGCCTGATCGGCGCAACGAAGCTGCCGAGTTGCGGATACACGTCCACAAGACCCTCTTCCGAGAGGCGCTGGATCGCGGCGCGCACCGGCGTGCGCGAAACGGAAAACTGACGGCAGATCGAATTTTCGCTGATCGGCGCGCCGGGCGCCAGGCGGACCTCGACAATCGCCTGACGCAGCGCCGCATGCACCTGATCGGCGACCGGACCATAACGATTGACCACAAGCTCCACGCTTTCGATTCCGGAGCCGGCAACCTCTTGATGACCGCCGCGCCCAATGAAACCTGCATTGGTGTTTTTCGTCATGAACGCTCCCCTTCAAAAGGCCGCCGTGAAAATCTCATTGCTACTTGGATACAAGTATACTAGTGTCCATGGCGCTTACGCAAGTCGGCTGTTGGGAGAAAGAGCGATTAAGGGAGGTTCCAGTCGCTTTTTAAAGAAACAGGCCGTTTCATGGAGGAGAAAACATGACGCATTTCATGCGCAGCCTCGTCGCTGCCGCAATCATCGGCGCTGGAGCCTGCGGTGTTGCGCAGGCGGCGGACGACACCAAGGTCGCCCTCGTTCCGGGCGGTCCGCACCCCTATTTCGCCGCGTGGGAACAGGCCGGCAAGGACGCCGCCAAGGATTTCGGTCTGGCTGGCGCCGACTATAAGGTGCCGCAGAAATGGGAACTGGCGCAGCAGAACCAGCTTCTCGAAAGCCTTCTGAGCCAGGGTTATAACGGCTTCCTGATTTTCCCCGGCGATCCCGTCGGCGCGGTCTCCACGGCCGAGGAACTGACCGGTAACGGCGCGAACGTGATTGCCGGCGCCGGCTGCTTCAAAGACCCCTCACCCGCCGCCTTCTGCCTCGGCACCGACACCGGCAATTCGGCCTATCTCGGCACCAAGGAGCTCATTAAGGCAATGGGAAGTGGCAAAAAACGCATCGCCCATTTCACCGGCTTCCTTGTCGACCCCAACACCCAGCTTCGCATCGATGCCGTGAAGAAGGCGGCTGATGAAGCAGGCGCCGAGGTCGTTCAGGTCATCGCCGATATCGACGCGCCGGAGCCGGCCGAAGAAAAGATCAATGCCTACCTCGCCGCTCACGCCTCGGAAGTGGACGGCATCGTCACCACGGCCTGGGTTCCAGCAGTTGTCGCCTCCAACGCGCTGCGCAAGATCGGCGACAAGCGCATTCACATGGTCGGCATCGACCACGACGAAGTGGTGCTGAAGGCGATCAAGGACGGTTTCGTTGATGGCACGATGCTGCAGAATCCCTATGGCCAGGGTTATGTCGGCTCCTTCGCTTTGAGCAAATTGCAGTCCGGCTGCAAGGTGAAGGCTGATGCACCGTTCAAATCCAACGCGCTGACGACCAAGTTCATCGATTCCGGCACCGCCTATGTCGATGCCAGCAAGGTCGACAACTACGTTGATGCCATGCGCGCCGAGACCAAAAAGCTGCTCGCAAACTTCGATACGACGTATCTGAGCTGCAACTAAGCAAGCCCTTTGCGGTTGCCGGGCGGCTGACGACCACGCCGGGCAACCAGCTCCGCCGGAAAAACGTCTTCCGGCGGTAGCATCACGTCGAGGCCACCCGGAGAGGTGCCTCAGGCCGAACCAATACCGGAACAGTTTCATGACCGTGAACGATAGTTTGCTCACAAAAGGCGTGCAGGAGGCCGAGGAACGAATGGGGGCCAGCCTTTCGCAGGGCCGTTTTTTCCTGACCAATGAATTCGGGCTCATTCTGCTGATCGTCGTCTTCGCCGTTAGTTTCGGCGTGGCGGCCGGCGGCTTCCTTTCGCCTTTCAACCTGTTCACGCTCGGCCGAAGTGCTGCGATCAACATCATGATCGGCCTGTCGATGATGGCGGTGATCGTGACCGGCGGCCTCAATCTCGCCGTTGGCGCGATCGGCGTCTCGGCGGCCATGGCCTGCGGTTATCTCATCGAGGTGCTTGGCGTGCCCTGGCCGCTCGCGCTCATCGGCGGCCTCGCCACAGGCGCAGCGCTCGGCTTCATCAACGGCTGGACCGTCATCCGTACGGGATTACACAGCTTCATCATCACACTCGCCACCATGAGCATCTTTTTCGGGGTGATGATCTTCCTGACGCGGGCCGAGGCCTATCGCGGCCTGCCGCCGATCTTTGCCGCCTTCGGAAAGATGAAGCTTGCGACATATTTTTCGCCGCTGCTTCTCGTCACGCTCGTAACCGCCCTTGCACTTTCCTTTCTCTACCGGCGCACGGTTCTCGGCCGCGAAATGCTGGCGTCAGGTGCGCGACCGGAAGCAGCGGAACTATCAGGCATCCGTGTCGACCGCATCTTCATCGCCTGTCACGTGCTGTCGGGCCTGCTTGCCGCACTTGCCGCCCTGATGCTGGTGACGCGCACGGGCGCGGCCATTCCTTCCATGGCCGGCCAGCTCGGGCAGGACTGGCTTTTGCCCGCCTTTCTGGGCCCCGTCCTCGGTGGCACACTGTTGCAGGGCGGCAAGGTTTCGGTGCTCGGCACCTGTCTCGGCGCACTTCTGGTCACCATGCTGACCAGCGGCCTGCTGCTGCTCCAGCTCGGTGAATTCTGGGTCCAGACATTTCTCGGCCTGCTGCTGTTGCTGGCGGTTTTGATGGACAAGGCGCGGCGAAGCTATCTCGCCCGGCGCAATCTGGCTTGAGGACTGGACGATGACAACCGACAACACCCTTCTTCGCCTTGCCAGAACCGACTGGTTCGGCCCCCTGCTGGTCACCGTGCTCGCAATCGTGCTGATCCGTGGCTTCAGCCCCAACTTCCTGTCTTCCTTCAACATCCAGATTCTGCTTCTGGCCATCTCGGTCAATGCACTCATCGCCTTTTCGCAGATGATCATCATCGCCATCGGCCAGATGAACCTCTCCGTCGGCGCAATCGGCGGCCTTGCGGCAATTTCCTTTGCGGGCCTGATGCAGGTCTGGGGCCTTCCGGCACCGGTGGCTGCGATTGCCGCAATGCTGATCGGCATTGTCTGCGGCATGCTCAACGGCCTGCTGATCGCCATCACCGGCATATCCGCCTTCGTCATCACGCTGGCGACACTATCGATCTACAAGGGCATCAACCTCGGCACCACGCGGGCGGAGCCTTTCTATGGCATACCCGAATCGGTGAAAGACTTCGGTTCGGCCCTCATTGCCGGGCCCGTGCCATGGCTTGCTGTCCCGACCATCGTCATCGCATTCGCCCTGTGGTTCATGCTGCGACGCCAGCCGATAGGCCGCTTCATCCTTGCCATCGGCGGCAACAGCCATGCGGCGGAGCTTTCCGGCATTTCGGTGCGCATGACGGTGATCGTGGCGCATGGCATTTCCGGCTTTCTGGCATCGGTTGCAGGCATCCTGCTCGTCTCCCGCCTGCAGATCGGCCAGCCTTCCATCGGCGACGACTGGCTCATCCTCTCCTTTGCCGCCCCCGTCATCGGCGGCGCGGTACTGGCGGGCGGCCATGTCAGCGTCGGGGCCACCCTGCTCGGCGTCGTCATCGTCGCCATCATCACCCAGGCACTCGTGTTGTTCTCCATCGATCCGTTCCTCGTGCAGGTGGTGCTGGGCGCGATGATCCTCGCCGCCGTCGGCATCAACCGCCTGCGCGAAACGCATCTCGGCAAAAAGACAGGGAAGGCCTGACATCATGGACAAGCAACCCGTTTTTCAGGCACGAAACGTCGAAAAAGTATTTCCAGGCGTTCGGGCGCTCAAGGGCGTCAATCTTTCGCTGCAACCCGGCTCGATCCACGCCCTGCTTGGGGAAAACGGTGCCGGCAAATCGACCCTGATCAAGGTCGTCACGGGTGTCCATCACCAAAGCAGCGGCCAGATCCTTGTTGATGGGCAGGACGTGCGTTTCAGCAATCCGCGCGAGGCGATTGCCCGCGGCATCGGTGTCGTCCATCAGGAACGCAACCTCATTCCGCGCTTTTCGATTGCCGAGAATATCCACATGGAAAAGCTCGGGGCGCATTATCTCAAACCCATCGACTACGCCGCGCTGAACCGCGATGCGCGCCGCTGGCTTGAGGCGCTCAATCTGGAAATCGATCCGGCAACGCCAGTATCGGAGCTTTCCGTTGCGCAAATGCAGCTTGTGGAAATCGCCAAGGCGCTTTCTCTGCAAAGCCGTGTGCTGCTCCTCGACGAGCCGACGACATCCTTGACGCCGAGCGAAACGGACAATCTCTTCCGCATTCTACGGCGCCTGCGCGATGACGGCGCAAGCCTTGTCTTCGTCAGCCACAAGCTGGAAGAGGTTCTGGATATCTGCGACCGGGTCACGGTTCTGCGGGACGGCGAAAACGCCTGTGAAAGTCGGTCGATGGAAGGTCTCGGACGTCAGGATCTCGTGCGCCTGATGATCGGACGCGCCGAAAGCGGCGGCGGCTGGCGCAAACGCGCGGTCGAACACCATCCGATGGTGCTGGAACTTGAGGACGTATCGACCGCGATCGGCCACCGCGATGTCAGTCTGTCCGTGCGCAAGGGCGAGATCGTCGGCCTTTACGGGCTGGTCGGCGCCGGGCGCACTGAACTCGCAAAATCGATCATGGGTAAATTCGCGGTCACGGCCGGCAATGTCCGTATTACCGGCAGGCCAGCCCGCATCCGCTCCGTTGCCGAAGCCATCCACGACTACGGCGTCGGTTATGTCAGCGAAGACCGCAAGGGCGATGGCCTCATTCTTCAGCACTCGGTTCTTGCCAATGCGGGCGTTCCCATCTGGCGCAAACTCTCGAATACGTTCGGCGTGCTTTCGGATGGGCGCATCCGGGCGGCGGTAACGCCTTTCCTGAAAAAGCTCGAAGTAAAGACCCCAAGCCTCAGCCAGACGGTCGGCAATCTGTCCGGCGGCAACCAGCAAAAAATCAGTGTCGCCAAATGGCTCGCCGCCGATGTCAAACTGCTGATCGTTGACGAACCCTCCGTCGGCATCGACATCAAGACCAAGGCCTATCTGCATGATCTGCTGCGCGAACTGGCGGATAACGGCACAGCCATTCTCGTCATTACCAGCGACATGCCGGAAATGGTGGCGCTGGCCGATCGTATCGTCGTGATGGACCAATACAGGGTGAAAGGCATCGTGGAAAACAATGGCGTCTATGCCGATATGAGCCACGACATCATGACTCTCATCCATCACTCTGAAGAGAGCGAAGCCCGCCTCCACCAGGCATAGGTCTCATCACTCCGAGCTTCCGCCTGCCCGAATGCTGATGGCATGTTTCATCATTGCAAGGTGAGACTGCCTTCCAGCGGCGACTGCGGTCGCCGTGAAGGCGCATGTCAGATCTGGAGTGCGATTTTGCCGTCGGCGCACTCACGAAACTTTGCTTGTTCATCCCGCCAACATTGCCGGGCTTTCATTTGCCAGACGCAGCGGACTGGATTAGACGAATCCCGTTACACCGTGGAACCGGCGACTTAATTTCGCCATCACGCCCGCCTTTTTGAAAGCCCGTCCGGGATATCTGCTTCTTTGCGAAGTTTGAGGAAAACAACATGGCCAATGCGACCACCGCCGACAACAGCCGCACGCTCGCCGCTCTCGGCGTCACGGCGGGAATGATCTTCACCGTCGGCTCCGCCCTCGGTTTCCAGCATATTGGCGGTTATACGCCCTGCGCGCTCTGCCTGTTGCAGCGCGATCCCTATTATTACGCGATTCCGCTGGGCATATTGGCCATTGCGACCAGCATCTTCAAACTGCCGACCCAGATCACCCGCCTACTTCTTGCCCTGATCGGCGTGGCGATGCTGATCGGCGCCGGGCTTGGCGTCTATCATGCCGGCGTGGAATGGGGTTTCTGGGCAGGCCCGATCACCTGCGCGACCGGGGCTCCTTCCATCACCACCAATGCCGGCGATCTCCTGGGCAATCTGAACGCCATCAAGGCACCCTCCTGCAACGACGCCGCATTGCGTGTGCTCGGCCTTTCCTTTGCGGGCTGGAATGTCATCGCAAGCATCGCACTTGCGGCAGTCGCCTTTTTTGGCGCGAGCCGTAAAAGCCGGTAAGCGGAAAAACCGCGTCGCAGTCCTGAAGGATCAAGGCTGCAACTCGGTATCCCAGTAAAGATAGTCCATCCAGCTTTCGTGCAGATAGTTGGGCGGGAACAACCGTCCGTTATTGTGCAGATCCTGAACCGTCGGCTGGAAGGGCTTCTGCGCCGGGAACATGCCCGCCTGCTTGGGAAGCTTGCTGCCTTTTCTAAGGTTGCAGGGAGAGCACGCCGCCACGACATTGTGCCACGTCGTTTCACCGCCATGCGCGCGGGGAATGACATGGTCGAAGGTCAATTCGTCCCGCGTACCGCAATACTGGCATTCGAACTTGTCCCGAAGGAAAACGTTGAAACGTGTGAAGGCGGGGTTGCGGGTGGGCTGCACATAGGTCTTGAGGCTGACGACGCTCGGCAGCCGCATGGAAAAGCTGGGGGACGACACCGCGTGATCATATTCTGCAATGATGTTCACACGGTCTAGAAAGACAGCCTTGATCGCGTCCTGCCAGGACCATAACGACAAGGGGTAATAACTCAGTGGCCTGTAGTCTGCGTTCAGAACGAGCGCCGGCAGGGCCTGTGGTGAAACTGCAATCGTCAAGGGCTTCTCCTGATCGATTCGGCATCTGCACCTGTATATTAGGTCCGTTGTTACAGGATTGTGAAGCCTATAAATGCAGCGGCAAAGAGCTTAATTTTTAAGCCCGGAAAAGGCCGTTTTCGCATTCCTGAAGACCGGCGATGCCATCGCCATGGGGCATCTTTGGCCGATGCGGCAGGACGGCGATTCGGCCAGACACAAATCCTTCTCACGGCGGACGCAATATCGGTGGTATGATGACCTTCAACGAGAAACCAATGCGCGCCCGCCGTGGCAAATGTGCGGCGGCGGCGGCCATCATTCCTTCTTTGGAGGAAACGCTCATGATGTTGCTCATGCGGCAAGCGGCGATATTGCGGGGCAGCCTGGCGGCGGGGACGCTCGCCGTCGTAATCGGCTTGGCGGTGGGTGCTCATGCCCAGCAATACCAGAATTTCGAAGTAACGCCGAATGGGCGCGGCGGCGCGCAGGGAACAATCGGCGGACGCAATTTCGAGGTCGAGCGAAATTATGACCGGCCGCCGGCAGGCGGCGCCTCACCCGAGACACGGCGCGAACTCAGGCAGGCCGTCCCGCAACAGACCTGTATCGTCGACAGCGAGGGCCGAACGCGCTGCAAGTGAGCGCCGGCTCCTTCATCTCGCTGTTTTCAGCCCGCCGTGAGAAAATCGGATTTCGTTAAAATGCAATCCATCGACTTAAACGGCCTGCAAGAATGGGCCGCTATGGTGCCAGGCACAAGAGAAGACAATTGTGCAGGGGCAAAGACATGGCGAAGAAAAAAATCCGTCTGGCAAAGATTTTTGCCGTCGCTGCCGGCGTGGCGGCAAGCATTGCGACAACGGCATCGGCCGCACCGCTTGGCCTCGCCCAGAAGCCGGGTGCCGCGCGTCCCGGCCAGTTCATGCCGACAAGCCGCCCGACCATCGCGCCTATTGCCTTTGCGAAATTCTGCGACAGCGCCGCCGACCAATGCGTCCGGATCGGTGATGGCGACATGGTGGAACTGACAAAACAGAAGCGCATGGAACTTCAGCGCGTCAACGCCGAGATCAACACATCGATCATTTACGCCAGCGAGCAGGACGGCGAAGACGACTGGAAGCTGAACCCGGCAAGCGGCGACTGCGATGATTTCGCGGTGACCAAGCGGCAGCGCCTCCTGCGCGCCGGCTGGCCCTCGGGCGCGTTGCGCATCGCAACGGCGCGCACGACGGATGGCATCGGCCATGCCGTCCTGGTCGTCAGCACCAGCCAGGGCGATCTCGTGCTCGATAACCGCACCAATGTCGTCAAACCTTGGAAAGCGGTCGATCTGAAATGGATCAAGATCCAGTCGCACGAGAACCCGCGTATATGGCTGAAACTCTAGACCGCCGGATCCATGCTTGTAGGCTTCATTCAAGGAGGCTACGACGTAGCCTAGGCGCAGGATGAGACAGCCGTTTTCAACGCTCTTGACCTTGTGCGGGAGAGACAGTATCGGCAGCTATGCCCAAGGTATTCAACTGGATTCGCGGTCGTAAGCAACCAGCCCCCCGCGACGACCGGAGGCGGCGCAGAATAGACCTTGGCGACAAGCCGGCCACCTTCCCCATTTACGCCATTGGCGACGTGCACGGCAGCCTCGACCTGCTCTTGCAGGCGGAGCGGAAAATCCTTGCCGATCTGGAGCGCGACCCCTCCCCCGCGCTGGTCGTCCTACTGGGTGATTATGTCGATCGCGGGCGCGATTCCCGCGGCGTTCTTGAACATCTGCTGCAAGCGCCGCCCGCGCCGCTTCGCCGTATCGCCCTTTGCGGCAACCATGAACAGCTCTTCCACGATTTCCTCGAAAATCCGCAAGAAAACATGCACTGGCTGGATTTTGGCGGCCGCCAGACGCTTCTGTCTTACGGGGTCGATATCGACTATTTCATGCACAAGGGCCGTCTCAGGCAGCAGCCATTCAGGGACGCGCTGCTCGGCGCAATCCCGCAGCCCCACCGCCAGCTTTTATCCAGCCTGCCCGTCTATGCCCGCATTGGCTCCTATATCTTCGTGCATGCTGGCTTCAGACCGGGATTGCCGCTGGATGCGCAGACCGATGAGGACATGCTCTGGATCCGTGAGCCTTTCCTTTCACAGGGAGCCGGACTCGACCTCCTCGTCATTCACGGGCACACGCCAGTGGAGCAACCGGAGACCGGCCCGCAGCGCATCGGCATCGACACCGGCGCTTATACCACGGGCAGGCTCACCATTCTCAGGCTCTCGGATGCAGGCCTGCACCTGATCGGCTGAGCCCGGTCAGACTTTCACGAGATCGCAGCCTCGATAGCTTTGAGCCAGATGCCAACGGCGACCGCGCCCCCATCGGGATGCCCGACGGCCCGCTCACCGAGGTAACTTGCGCGCCCGAGCCGTGGCTTCATGGACGCTGTCGCCTCTGCGCCCACCTCGCCCGCCGCCACGGCGGATTGCCAGGCTTCTTCTGCCGAAGCGCCTGTCGCAAGCTTGTCCCTGAAGGTTTCCGCTGCCGGATAAAGCGCATCGATCATCGTGCGATCGCCCGGTTTCGCACCGCCAAGTTCCGAGACCGCCGCAACAGCCGCTACGAATGCTTCCGCCATCTGCTGGGCCGCTGGCTCATCGATCCCTGCCAGCTGTCGCGAAGCGCGCATGAGGCCTGTCGCATAGAACGGCCCCGAGCTTCCGCCGATGGCTTTGCGCATCGCATTGGCCATCGCCATCAATCCATCGGAGACGTCGCCGAAACTCTCTTTCGGCAGCGCAAGGATCGCCTCGCCGCCACGCACCATGCTGGCGCCGAGGTCGCCGTCACCTGCAACGCTATCGAGCTGCGTCAGCCTGGGCTCCGCAGCGATCAGGGCTCTCGCGGCCCGTTCTGCTCCCGAACGCAGCCGCTCGCCAGCCGCCGTCATCTTGTTTGTCGCAACCACGGTCTTTTCGGCGTTTGCCGAAGGCAGAACCCGTTCGCGATTCACCGCACCGCCGCGCGGCCATGCGCCAGCCTCGGTTGGCGCATCGATGAGGCTGAGCGCTGCGTCGTCAACCTGCATGACCGACAACGAAAAGCCCGGCATATCGAGGGCTGAAAGGAAGGTGCCGGCCCATGCACGTTCCACGACGATGCCTTTTGCCTCCAGCCGCGCGACCGCCGACCGTGCGACGATGGCGAGTTCCATCGGCGGCGTTGCCCCCAGGCCGTTGACCAGCAGAGCGATCCGATTGCCGCCGGCGAGCTTGCCGTCGGCTTCGATCGTTTCGATCACCAGCTGCACGAGCGCGTCTGCCGAGGCAATGGGCATCCGCTGCACACCCTGCTCACCATGGATACCGAGCCCGACTTCGATTTCGGTCTCGCCCAGCACGAAGCCCGGCTTGCCGACAGCCGGCAGCGTGCAGGAGCCCAGCGAGACACCCATGGAAGATAGCTTGGCGGCAGCGTCCCGGGCGATGCGGGCCACCTCTTGAAGAGGAAGACCTTTTTCCGCTGCGGCCCCGGCGAGCTTGTGCACGAGCACCGTCCCCGCAATCCCGCGGCGGCGCTCGGCGGGAACCGTATCCTTCAGGGCAACGTCGTCGGCGACGACAACGATCTCGACAGGGATCCCTTCGGCCCTCGCCAACTCCGCCGCCAGTCCGAAATTCAGCCGGTCGCCGGTATAGTTCTTGACGATGACCAGCGCACCGGCAGGGCCGGCCGCGGCCCTGATGCCGGCGAGAACCGCATCGGTGCTCGGCGAGGTGAAGACATCGCCCGCCACCGCAACCGTCAACATGCCCGTGCCGACATAACCGGCGTGGGCCGGCTCATGTCCGCTGCCACCGCCCGAAAGCACTGCAACCTTGCGCTTTTCCGCTTCAGGCAGGCCGGACCTTATGACCACGTTCTCATCCTGAAGCAGAATGGTTTCGGGGCTGAGCGCCACGATGCCCTCCAGCATGTCCCGGACAACGGTGGATGGATCGTTGATGAGCTTCTTCATGCCTTACTCCTCGATGCAGTGCGTCAGCTGGCGGGCGGTACCGGCATTTGCTCAAGCTGGAAAACGCAGATGCCGTTTGAACAGTGAACAAGCACGATCTCCCTGCCGATTGCAACCGCCGGACATGCGCGGAGAAGCTTCGAACGTGGAACAGTACCAGCCTTCCCGCCTGTGTAATTGTCGGTACACTTCTGGTCAGCCAGCCTCCAACATTGTATAGGACGCCGGTGATCTCCCTTCTTCTCGACAGGCCGCCCGGTCGCGAAGAACAATACTGAAATAACAGGACGCAACCCGCCACCTGATCAACCTCAACAACCAGCATCAAGGAAACACATGAGCGCTGCGTATTACACGTCGGCCATTGCGGTCGCGACTGCGGCAGGGGTGGTTATCAGGCCGTTCCGGTGGCCCGAGGCCGTATGGGCAGTCGCCGGAGCGCTGCTGATCCTCGCGCTGGGAATTCTGTCGCCTGCGGAAGTCTGGTCGGGGGTGATCAAGGGTCTCGACGTCTACCTGTTCCTGACCGGCATGATGCTACTGTCAGAGCTTGCCCGGCGCGAAGGCCTGTTCGACTGGGTCGCCGCCGTTGCGATCTCTTACGCCAGAGGGTCGTCGCGGCGCCTCTTCGTGCTGATCTACCTGATCGGCGTCATCGTAACCGCGCTTCTCTCCAACGACGCAACCGCCGTTGTCCTGACGCCTGCCGTTTATGCGGCATGCCGCGCTGCCAGGGTCAAAGATCCGCTTCCTTACCTTTATATCTGCGCCTTCATTGCCAATGCGGCGAGTTTCGTGCTGCCGATCTCCAATCCGGCCAACCTCGTCATTTTCGCGGGCGGCGAGATGCCGCCGTTGTCCCGCTGGCTGGACACCTTCCTGCTTCCGTCGATTGCGGCAATCGTTGTCACCTTTCTCGCGCTTTACTGGTCGCAGCGGCGTGTTCTGGCGGAAGACACCGTCGCGGATCAGGTTGAGCGCCCGACCCTCAGCCTGCCCGCGAAACTGGCAGGCGTCGGCCTGCTGGCAACCGCCGCCGTGCTGCTGTCGGCCTCTGCATTCCACATGGATCTCGGCCTTCCGACCTTCCTCGCCGGCGTGATCACGACTATCCTCGTTCTTGCCATCGTGCGGCAGAACCCGGTGGAGATCATCAAGGATGTGAGCTGGGGTGTGTTGCCGCTCGTTGCGGGCCTGTTCGTCATCGTCGAGGCTGTCAGCCATACGGGCATCACCGCCGTCGTCGCCGAGCAGTTAAAGGCGCTGAGTGTGCATTCTGAGGCACAGGCCATCGGGATCGGCGGCGTTGCCGTCGCGCTTTTTTCCAACCTCGTCAACAACCTGCCGGCTGGTCTTTTCGCCGCAAGTGCCGTTCAGGCTGCACAGGTACCGGACAATGTCACCGCCGCCATCCTGATCGGCGTCGATCTCGGGCCGAACCTGTCGGTCACGGGGTCGCTTGCAACCATTCTGTGGCTTTCCGCGCTCCGACGTGAAGGCCTGCATGTGAGCGCGCTTGACTTCCTCAAACTGGGCGCCCTTGTCATGACACCGGCCTTGCTGGCGTCGCTAGCAACGTTGCTTCTCTGACACGCGCATGGGGACGCCGTGAGAGTGGCGTGAAGCGGCGCCGTTGCGCCGCTTCCGGTTTCCTAAGGGATTATTCGTTGATCTTGTCGATCAGCTGCATGAGGATGTCCGAGCACGCCTTCATCGGCTCGTCATCGGCACATTTGACATCAATCTTGATGTCGCCCTGCTCAAGGCGGAAATGCGCGCCTTTCGAGGGAGGCGGCGGCGGCATGTGGCCGCGTGGTCCGTCTTCACCGGGACCGGCATCCTTCGGACCGGGATGGGGCGGCGGTGGAGGCGGTGGTGGTGCATCTGGGCGGGCCATGCCATCCGCTGGACCGGGCGGCGGCGGTGGCGGCTGTTGGGCAAAAGCGGTTCCCGCTGCGAGGAGTATCGCAGCGCCTGCAATGATCAGCTTTTTCATGAGGATGGGTCTCTTGAGTTGGACAACGCAGAGAAAACGGCCTCACGCCCCCTCAGTTGCCGACTGCAAAAAATAATTCTTGATTATTGGGGGGCTGTGTCATGGGGCGCGACGGTCCGTTAGAATTTACGCGAAATACGCGCTGGTTTTCCCTTAACAGCGGCTTGCGAAGCAACTTTTGCGTGCTTAAAAGGCGCATAGCTCATTTGGCGTCACAGAGGACGAATTCTTGGAACAGACAACTACCCAGACCGGCAAGGGCCGGCGCACGGCTCTATGGGCGGCGGTTGCGATCATTGCTGTTGCTGCAGCAGGTGTCGTGGGAGGCAAAAGCTTCTACCAGGCCAAGGTCAACGAACTCGTTGCCCGCAGCGGTGCCACGGCCGGTTCCGTGGAAGTCGATTTCCTCGGGAAAATCCATGTTCGCGATCTGACATTGCCGCTTGAAGACGGTAAAAACATCAAGATTGCGGCCATCGACGGACGTCCGAAATTGCCATTCCTGGACGGCGCGCTGGACATGAATGACATCAATATCGACATGCCCGCCGGGAAAGTCTCGATGGCGCATGCGCGCGTCGAAAATGCCGCCTTTGAAAAACCCGCGGCAGCCGCCGATGGCAACGCCAATTCTCTGGCAAAGCGCATCGAGCGCTTCGCGGCATCGCGCATCTCTACGCCGGAACTCACCCTTACACAGTCCATCACGACCAGCGAGCAGAAAACCGTTTACAAGAACGTGGCTTTCTCTGATATCGCCGGCGGCCGGATCGCTCGTTATTCCATCGACAATGCCAACTTCGACATCCAGATGGATCTGCCGAACAACAGTGGCGCGATGGAAAAGAAGCATATGGTCGTGTCGACGGGCGCCATCGCCGGTCAGGATATCGACGTCGCTTATCTCGCCCGGCTCTATACCGACAAAGCCGGTCCGGAAGACAAGGATGCAAAACCTGTCTACGGTCCGCTGTCCGTCAGCACGATTTCGTTCTCGGAAGGTGATGGCCGTTTCAGCTACGACGAAATCCGCAGCGACGGCTTTACCGCCCGCTTGCCAGCCGAACCGCTTCTGGAAACCTTGAAAGCCCTTTCCGCGGACAAGAAGCCCGAGGAGCTGTCCCCGGAAGAACGCAAGGCCTATTTCAGGAAGATCATCTCTATTCTCGATATCGTCGGCAAGAGCAACATGCAGATGATCGGGTTCAAGATGGATGCGCCCGACGAAGGCGAAGGCGCGGCCGGCAAGAGGGTCAAGGCTACCATCGATCGTATCGACATGCAGATGGACGGCCGCAAGCTCGATTTCGGTCTGAATGGCATGTCGGTCGGAAATGGCGACGACACGATCAAATTCGATGAGGCAAGCCTCAAGGGCTTTGACTGGACTTCGACGATCGAGGCAATTTCTGAGCTCGCCGGGCTCGATGATACGGAGATCGAGACCTTCCCGTTCAACCGTCTGATACCGGAACTGGGGACGGTCCGCGTCGGCGGCATCAATGTTGATGTGGCTGCGCCAGAAAAGTCGGACGAAGAGACGGACGACGAAACGAAAGGCACGCCGGAGCGCATCAAGTTCACGCTCAAGAACTTCGAGATGGGACTGACGAAGCCTTTCAACGGCATCCCGACGGATATCAAAATCCGGCAGGACGATCTTACCCTCCCCATACCGGCAGACTCGTCGGAGGAGGTTTTCGTTGAGGCACGCAAGCTGGGGATCGAATCGCTCGCCCTGTCTTATGGCCTCTCCGCAGGTTGGGACGAACCGAACAACAACCTGATGATCCGGGAAATCTTCTTCAGCGGCAAGGATATTGGCAGCGTCAATTTCTCCGGTCTGGCGAGCGGATTTACGGAAGAGTTCTTCTCCTTCGACATTGGTCGGGCCCAGGCCGCGCTCTTCGGGCTGGCCGGTCGCGAAGTGAAACTCACGATCAAGGACGAGGGTTTGATGGCCAAGGCGGTCAAGCTCTATGCCCTGCAGAACGACATGACCGAAGCAGAGGTTCGCGCCACCCTGACACTGGTGGCAAGTGCCCTGCTGCAGCAGGTCGCGGCTGAACAGCCGAAGCTGCAAAATGCGGTGGAGGCGCTCGGCCGCTTCATCAGCACCCCGGGAACGCTGACGGTTACGGTCAAGTCAACAGGTGCAAACGGCCTCGGCCTTCTGGATCTCGTTGCCGCCTCCGACAATCCGATGCTTCTGCTCGACAAGGTCGACATTCAGGCAACGGCAGAATAAGCCGCCGCCGTTCGACAAGACCCGGAAGGCCGAGAAGGCCTTCCGGTTTATGGAACGCGCAGTTTCGTATCAGGTTGCCGGTTGCGGCCATCTCTGCAGGGCTTCCTGCCCCGCCTCGGTCAGGCCATAGACCCCCCGATCGAGCCGTTCGAACCAGCCATAGACATTCGCAAGCAGAATTTTGCCCGCGTCCGGTACGCTGGACCGGATCTGACGCACGCGCAGGGGGCCAGACACCAGCGCGACCGCACAGCCGAGAGCCTGCTGGCGGTAGGCGGTCATGATCGGTGCGCGTGTGCTGCCACCCACCGCCGGATCGCCGCGCCGCCTCTGGTGTTCGCGCATGAGCCGGGAGCGCCGTTTCGGATTGGTGCGCGGCATGGGGGTCACGGAGCCGACGAGAATGGTGACATCGCCGGTATCGGAAATACCGAGCATGCCGATCCCGAGCCTGCGGCAAAGATCCCGATAGCGTTTGTCAGCCTCACGGCCCCTGCCCTTGGCTGAGACCCGCGCCGCAATCCAGACCTCGTCTGCGATGGCCGCGCGATCGACAGCCTGCAGGATGAGTTCCAGATTAAAGCTCAGTTTCAGCTCGCAGATCACGACAACAGACGGGTCGTCGTCGCTGAGGCCAACGAGGTCGCAACCACCAACTTCACCCTTGACGGTGTAACCAGCCTTTTCGAGAAAGCCTTTGACGGGCAGATAAAGCGACGTTTCCATATACCAGCGGGTTCAAGTGACGATCCGGCCCTGAATACATCGATCCGCCCACCGAGAACAACCCTCGGCGCACCCGGCATGGCATCACCACCGATTATCAGTCCCCTCGGCGGGGACGACGTCCAACGGGAAAACTCATACCTTATCCGGGCTTCCTGCCGGTCAGAATATCATCAAGGACCGCCATCTGCCGACGATTCCACTCAATGGCGTCCTCGAAGGCCTTGTTTCCCAGTTCCTGCCGTTGATCCCGGCTCGCGGCCAGCTGCAGGATCGCATCGGCGAAAGCCCGATGGTCGTCATCGCCGACAATGACCACGCCGCGCTGGTATCGGTCCGAAAGTCCCCTCGCGCCTGTCCGGGTGCTGATCGTGGGAACCCCTGCGGCGAGAGCGTCGAGCAATTTTATGTTGATACCCGTTCCAAGCGTGATGGGATTGATCGAGAGTGGCGCGCGGGTGAAGGCTTCCTTCAGGCTGTCCACACGGCCGAGTTTGACAACACCCTCCCTATCCCCGATCTTGCCGCATATGCTGCCAGCCACGACCAGGCGAATATCCGGCCGTGTCGCCCTGACGATCGGCAGCACGTTGTCAAGGAAGCCCGTCAGGGAAATGATGTTGGCGTCATTGCTGGAACCAAGAAACAGGAAGTCGCTCGAACTGAGGTCTTCCACTCTTCCGTCAAGATCGAGAATATGGCTGACGGTTGCAACAGCCGGTGGCTCTTTGCCCAGCCGCTGCCTGAACGCTCGCTCCTCCTCTTCCTGGATAGCGATCACCACATCCGCACGGCGAAAAGCCTTGCATTCCATCTTGGGCGGAACCGAAAACCAATAGCCGTATTTGTTGGCGGTGTTGATGAAGGCCTTATGTCGGTCCGCGAAGGAATCATGGGTGTCGAGAATACGCAGCACCTCATCCGGCAAACCCAGAAACGCCCGCGAATGAAAGGCATATTCGACAATAACGGCATCAATGCCAAGCTGGCGCTGAATATCCCGAACCTGCCGGCCGATTTCCGGGTAATAGAACTCGTCGAGATAATTGTAGAAACCGCTATCGAGGCCGAGAAGCCGGTGGACTTTTCGGACCGCCCGAAACGCGGTAAATCCAAATTCGAGGCTCATATCTTGATCAAGGCGAGATTTAAGACCGCCCCGCTGACGGGAGACGAAATGCACGTATTGGGGCCCGAACTCCGCCTCATGGACAGCGGAATCAAAATCGAACACCATCGGCGTATCGATATAGACGAAATGAACCTCGTGACCGAGGCTACGAACAGCGCGTGTCAGCTGCAGAATACGGCTACGATTGCCTTCGGACGCGGGAACCGCCGGAATGGCTGAGACGAAAGCAATTTTCATGTGACTGATCGAGTAGTTTTTGAAAAGGTCTCGAATACCTGAAAATTGCTTTTCGACATACGGAGGACGTCCGGCAATTTCGTTCGTACCTGTTCGCGACGCTCGTCCACCTTGTCAACGAATTCCATCAAAGCATTCCTGAGGCCCTCATCCGTATAAAAAGTCGAGGGTGACAGCAGGTCTGAGGAAGACAGAGAAAAATGCTGATATAGTCCTTCGAATTTTCCTTGGTAAGCAATGCATATGACAGGAACACCTTTGCCAAGTCCTGCTATAGCAAGATGCATTCTACCGCTGACAATTCCATCAAGCTGTCCTGTGACCCCCTTGAGAACAGTCGCCGGCCACTCTCCTTCCAGATATCTAACCCTATCCTCAAGTGAAGGGAGCACCAGGTCCGCAATCGCCTGAAGACAAGACTGATCGCCAAAACCGTCCCGGTAATCATGTGGAATAAGCAGCCAGCAAACCGGCCGCGCGTCAGCCACGTACCGAAGCGCCTCCGCACCGCGCTTGATGATCGTTTCAATCTGACTGCGATCCGCATTCTTGAACAGCATGGGATGCAGGTTAAAACCCATCACCCTGTATCCTTCAGCGCGCTTTCGCGCGATCCAGGACCTGGTATCCGCATCGGCCTCAGATGCAATCAGACTAAAGGCCGAATCGGCAACCAGCGCAGCATTCGTTTTTGCAAACAATTTCAGGCGACCGAATGAAACCGGGTCACGCACATTGATCGACACACCTGGATGAAGCGCGCTGTAAAACAGCGCTAAAGAAGGATGTGGCGTTTCATTGAAACTGAAACCGAGGATGACATTTTTTATACCGGCGGCGGCTGCCAAGTCGGCACTTGCCAAAAGTTTTGCCGTAACCAATGGATGATAATAGCCATCCATCACATCGGCCCCAATCACGACGACGCAATCATACCGCCTTGCCTCGAACTGATTGCAAAGCGCTGCGATAAAATCGACGTCTCCAAAGATATCGACGGGATTGAATCCTCTCTGCCGCACAAGTTCCGAAGCATGAGTGCCCTCGAGAAGGACATCGATATCAACATTGGGGTTCCTTTCGCGCGCATGTTGGACAGTCGCGGTAATCATGGCATCATCACCAATAGAGCCGAAAACGGAAAAAGGATCGCAGGCTACGATCAATATCCGATTTAGGTGTTCCCCACCGCTTTCAATTTTTATATCGCGTTTCCGCTGCTGCAAAGCATCAAAGAAACGGCGAATTGCAATCTCTTCGTTGCGGCCTTCGTTGAACCTCACCCATTCGCGATGCAGTGGAGCTGGAAGTATCTTTTTTATAAGCTTACGCATTCGCTTCCTTCCGTGGGAGCATCTTGCTGGTCACGAACAGAAGGGCCGCCTGAGCCTGCCTGCGCGCCACAAGCGCCATGAGCGAAAAATATGTAACGACGAAGATGAATCCGAGCATCAGGCCCGCCATAAAATCGCCGAGGCCAAAGCTCGCGACTTCGGGGCGCATCAACTCCACCACGAGAAAACTGACACCATTTGAGACGAAACTCGGCAGAAGCAGGAGAATTATTCGACGAAGCGGAACATTCAGTTCCCGAGAGACATAAAAAAACGTGAAGGGCGTGGAGGCGAGTTGCCCCAGGACATAGATCACGACGAGTTCGCCGATACTGTGTGTCGGGATGAGGAGGATCATGAGGATCGTCGAAACCGACTTGACTGTGCCGGCTATCAACACCTTATTCGGGCTGCCCCGCGCGGAAAGAAACGGACCGTTTTGAAACTGCACGCATTGCAAGGCCCCAAGCACCAGCAGCGGTCGCGCAATCTCATCCGCCCCCTGCCACGCCAGTCCGAAGAGGACGCGGCAAATCTCTGGCGCTAACGCGGCGAAGAGCACGAACGCAGGGGTGGAGACAATGGCTGATATCCCAATCAACTGTTTGTAAAGTTCCGCCATGCGCTCACGCTCATGCGATATGCGGGAAAGCACTGTGAGCGAGACATCATACAGAGCCGACTGAAGCAACTGCATAAGAATTTGATAAAGCCGGCTGCCTACGGTGTAGAGCCCGAAAGCCGCCACGCCGTAACGTCCTAGAATGATAAAATCGATCAGTCGGGTCGAAGCAAACTCGACGCTGCGTAAGCTCAACGCCGATGAGCCGAATCGAAACAGTTGGATAAAGCTGCGGAGATTGAGCGTGGTGCCTGGCAGCCAATGTGGTTTTCGCCAGAGCCAGATCAGCGTGACGATGGTTGCGACATAGGTCTGAACCACTAGGCTCCACACACCCAGGCCCATGATTGCGAAAGCAATCGCCACGCCGCCACCAACGATGTTCGAAATGAAGGTTCGGATCGCCAGCGGCTTGAAAGCGAGTGCGCGGCGATAGTTCACCTCCTGAAACAGCGAAGCCGTGTTCAGCGGCAGCAATATGCAGATTGCCACGATGATCGGCGCCAGCCCCTCGACCTCGAACCAGCGCTCCAGTTCCGATGAAAATACGCAGACGGTTACGGCCAGCAGCGTCGCAACCGCGACCGAGGCGTAAAATGGCAGATTGACATCACTAGGCTCCAGATCGCGCTTCTGCACGATCGCATCTCCGAAGCCGAATTCAGATATCATCTGGATCAGCATCAGCACCAGCCCGGCGGTCGCGACCATGCCGTAATCGGTGGGGCTGAGGAAACGGGCAAGGATGACGAAGAGGATGGAGGTGAAAAGCTTGCCGCCCCAGTTCTGGACGATGGACCAGAAAACGCCAGTTAGGGCAGCGTTGCCTATCGAATGTTGCTCCGCCATCAACCCACCGCCTGAAAGGCCGGTCGCGGCAGGGCGACGACTTCAGCGGCAGAAACACGACCGAAGTCCGGCATGGGGAAACGGACGGCGCCGATATTGCCTTCTACCATGTGCTTTCTCCTTGGAAGAAACGCTTGCAACGGACCGGGTCCGTTGCCGGTCTAGGATGCGCGTAAGGTTCGGCCTTCCCTGCTTTTCGCCAGCACGTCCTCATAAAGTTTCACGTAATTTTCGCCGACGCGCCGCGAGGTCGATTCCTCAACGATGTTTCCGAAATCGGCCTCCGTCGGCAGCTCCTCGCGCGACAGCGTCAAAACCCGGCGGATACGGTCCGCAAGCTCGGCAACGTTGCCCGGTTCGAACAGCCAGTCATGGTTCGTCTCGCCTATCAGTTCGGGAATACCACCCGAAGCCGCACCGATGACCGGCACGCCCATGGCATAGGCCTCGTAGATGGTGCGCGGCGAAGGCTCGGCCCAGAAGGAAGGCACGATGAGCACATCGATCTCTTCGAAAAACTCCTTCGGCTTTGCCCAGCCGACGAATTCGATCGGCAGATCGCCGGCCTGAGCCGTGAAACGCTCGATGGAATCGTCCATGGCATGGCCGGCGACCAGACAGCGCCAGTTGCCGTGGCCGATTTCCTTGAAAGCATCGACCATGTTGCCGACGCCTTTTTCGGTGTTGATGCGGCCGATGTAACCGAAGGTCAGCGGTCGGCCCGTCCGGTCGATCTGCCGGCGTGCGACAGAGTCGCCGCCCGGCACCGTGCAGGAATAAAAGATGACGCGGCGCAGGCTTTCCGGAATGTGATGGAAAAGCCCGTGATTGACATGCGTCTTGAGGATTTCGGTGCCCACGCTTGCCACCGCGCTGATGGAACGCTGCGTGAATTTCTTGGAGAAATTCACCACCTGACAGCCGAGATGGATATGCTCGCAGGGCTTGCCGCCCTTGAACATGGCGGCATTGCCGCAGAGAAGATCATATTCGCAGATTGTATGAACAATCGGAATACCGCGCTTTTGCGCCGCCCGCCACACCAGCGTCGTCACATCCAGCAGCGAATGGGTATTGAGAACATCAGGCTTGAAATCGTCGAGAACGGCCTCGAACTGCTTTTCGACGTCGAAATTCCACTGCTGCTTGAGCTTCTGCATACGCCGCTGCTGCGGCGAATATTGCGGCCAGTCCTCAAGCCAGAAATCATTGTTATGGAACATGCGGTAAACGGTGACGCCATTGCGCACCGTTTTCGGCTCGGCCTGCCGCTCGATACAGGCGGCGCCGACCGTGTGGCCCATGGAAACGAGTTCCTCGGCGAGATGTTCGACCGAGCGTTCGCATCCACCAACGATATGCGGCGGATAAAGGCTGCTAAGATGGAGAATTCTCATTATAGACAATCACATCCATATTTTACAAAAGAAACAAAAATAATATGGCACTTCAAGATTTGCGGAAACAAAAGAAAACTTGGCTACCCGTCAAAGACCCCATGAAATTAAATGGAGAAAATTCACAATACTCAAGAGAGACGCAGCATTCTCTAAAATACTCGGGAATTTTTCTAAAATTAAATCCAAGATGAGACTGTATATACCCGCCCCCATCTTCCTTAACTCTTTTAACCGCACCCGGACGGTAAAATGCGCATCTCAGAATGTTACCTATACTGGAGGCGTTATGCGAAAGACCGATCTTCATTCTGACTAAATTTTTTACAATGGAAGGCGGCCCAATTTCTACGGGCACCGAAACGAATATTTTGCCGTTCGGCCTTGTGCTTCTGCACAAAAAATCAACGTGATCTTGCACTTCAGGGTACTCAAAATGTTCAAGCGTCTCAAAACAACAAACCTTGTCAAAAACAGAGTTATTTAGAAATTTTCTATCTTGAAAAAAAATTATATCTGGATGACGCAGGCATACATCACGTATTTTTTCATCGGGAAATGGATCATATCCAACTATCGATAGATCACTACATGTTTCCTTCAAAAGAGCCATCATATGGCCATCACCTGTACCATAGTCCAAAATCGTCTCTCCTGGGTTTGGAGCGATGAGTTTTATTGCGGTGTCAAAACGTCTTTGGTGACTAAACCTCTTCAGAACATTCTTACTGTTAAAAGTTAAATCCGCATAACTCATCTAGACATAAACCTTTTATTTAATTAAATTGGGTAATAAATTACGATGCATGATCAATATTATCAACAAATACACATGAAATTGCTTCCGTAGCAGAAATTAAAAATCCGCATAGATTCATACGCTATTTCACTTCATCAAAACCAAGATATCAAAGCCGACTTTTCACACTTCGGTGTGCGAGTGGGGTATATCCAAAAACCACAATCTACAAAATAATTAAAGCATGACACTAAAAAATCTACTTTTCAAAAAGCACGGGAACCGGCGGCATTTCAAGTGATTTTTTTCGCGGCGCGGTAAAAGTCATGCGGTGTTGCGAAAAGAACCTCTCCCGTGTTACCGTTTTTAACGGTTTTAAATGACGGCGAAGGGAAGCAATAGGCTTCATCATCCCCGATAATGCTATTCTGATCGATAATATTTATTTTATTTCAAAGACATGGATTTTGGAGCGTCTGCAGATGCCAGAAACATCAAGCACATTCTGATATCGACATGTGAGGTGGCGTCATTGCCATTGCGACGGCTATGTCGATTGAATGATGCCTGCCCCGTATTTTTTCCGCGCCAGCCGGGAGACGCCTATGAATGGAAAACAGCCGATCGCCCTGGGCAGCCTGACACGGCGCAGCCTGCTTTCAGCCGCCCCCCTTGCATTGGTCGCCGCCTCGGGTCTGCGGGCCGCTTCCGCGAGGGCACAGACGGTTGCATCCGCCACCACCGATGCGTTTCTGAACAGCATTGGCGTATGCGGCCACTTCACCCGCCCCAACGGGGTCTATACGGAACAATTCGAACGGATCATGCCGGAGTTCGAAGCACTGGGCGTACAACATCTGCGGGATGACGGCCTTATTACGCCGAAAGACAAACGCAACAGTCCGGTCTTCCAGAGGCTGCGCCGGATCGTGGCATCGGATGTTCGCCTCACCATCATATGTTACGACAATCTTAACCCCTATGTCTCGACGCCGCTCGACAGGCTCGCGGATTTTTACGCGTGGTGTGACGGAGGGATCGATATTTTCGAGGGCAGCAATGAACCGAACCTGACGAAGGATCCGCAAAATGCCCCGCGCATTTCGGCAGAGCATCAGGCGGCCCTTTACAACGCCGTCCATTCGAATCCGCAACTCAGCGCAGTTCCCGTCGCAGCACCAAGCTATGTCTTGACGCACAGAGCACTGGCATTGGATCTGAAGGATGCCTGCGACTATGGCAATATTCATCCCTATGCCGGGATGGAACATCCCGAAACCACCGGTCCGGGTGCACTCTCCAAATCCATCGCCGCCTCGGCGCATATAGCGGCCGGCAAGCCGGTGCTGGCCACGGAAATGGGCTACCATACCTCGCTGCAGACGAAGACCTTCCATTTTCCCGTTACCGAAGGCATCAAGGCGCGGTATATGCCACGCATGCTGCTCTGGAGTTTCATCAGCGGCATCCGCCGGTCTTATATTTATGAACTGGTTTCAAGCTTCGCCGCCGATGCGACGAACCCGGAATCCTCCTTCGGCCTCCTGCGTCATGACCTGAGCCGCACACCCGCTTATGAGGCCGTTCGTGGCCTTCTTTCGCTCTGCAAGGCAAACCGCCAGACCACATCTGTGGAACGAGAGGTTGCCTTTCTCGATGCCGACGCCCAAAGACTGTCCATGCCCCTCACGAGGCAGGATGGCGCTTTGCTCGTGCCGGTCTGGCTTGCCGTTTCAGGCTGGCAATGGCCCGCCCGGATCGAAAACCCGCCTGCGGAACGGGTTGCAGCATTTTCGGTGGCCGGCCAGCATAGCCGCGTTGTCGCACACCGCTTCCTTGATGACGGTTCGGTGAGCCAGCAGACGATTGCACCGGAGGGTGGACAATACCGGCTTTCTGTCAGCGATCAGCTCACGGTTCTGGAAGTTTTCTGAATGGTGCGGAGGAAATGCCGCATCGCAAAATTGTGTGTATCGCGCCCGCCTGTGGCGTGTTAGCTTGACCGAATAATGAACTTCGGCTCCGCGAAAGCGGGTGCAATATATTACCAAATATATCTTTATTTTTATAGATTGACGATGATGAAAAACTTTACGAAAGCGCCCGCAACCGGGGCGCAGCGTCTTGATGTTCTTCAGGTAATGCGCGCCGTGGCGGCCCTCATGATCGTCGCATTGCATGCGCAAGCAAACTGGAGTTTCACGCCGTTACCGATACAGATGTTGCGATTTGGCGCCGGCGTCGATCTTTTTTTTGTCATCTCCGGTTTCGTCATCGTGTATGCATCACAGCCATATTTTGCAGCTAGCGGCGGGTGCCGCGCTTTCCTCTTACGCCGATTTATCCGCATCGTTCCTCTTTATTGGTTTGTGCTCACTCTCAAGCTCATCGCCTTGGCAGGAACCGCCTTCGTGGGAATGAAGGCGTTTCCAGCTCTGCAAGCGATCGTGACCTCCTATCTTTTCATTCCTTATGACAGCATGGGTTTTGGCGACGCCTATCCGTTTCCGCTGATCGATCTGGGCTGGACCCTGAATTACGAGATGTTTTTTTATCTCGTTTTCGCCGTGTTCATATTCCTGCCGCTGGAGCGCGCCGTCTTCACGACAGCCGGCGTGCTGCTGGTGGCCGTACTGATCGGCTCTAGTGTCGATCTCGCCCTGCCCTTCAGTTTCTGGTTTCAGCCGATCATTCTCGAATTCGTCGCGGGAATGCTGATCGCCACGCTTTTCCTGCGGGGCGCGCGCCTGCCGCCCCTGCTCGGCATTGCCACGGCCCTGTGCGGCCTCGCGATCTGGATGCTGACGGATCTGAACAGCATCGGCTTCCAGTGCAATCCGGGATGTTATTCGTTTTCGCGACTGCTGGTCTTCGGTGGCGGCGCCATCCTGCTGATGGCGGCTGCTACCCTGACGCGAAACATCTCTCTGCCCCGCTTCGCACAGCCGCTGGCAAAGCTCGGCGATTCGTCTTACGCGCTTTATCTATTGCACCCGTTTATTTTCAGGGGCTTCAAAACCGTGCTCGGCGGCGTCACCTTCCCGCCGGAATGGAGCAATCTCGTCTATCTCGTCATCGTCATCAGCACTGTCGCCATCGCCCACGCATTCCACGTCTTTGTCGAAACACCGGCCAATCTCTGGCTTCGTGACAGACTGATAACATCACCACGAAAAGTCGTCGTGTCCTGAAGAACGCAAGACAGGCGCGGGGCGGGCCGTTAACAATAGCTGAGGGTTTCCGCCTCGGTCTTATTTTAGCGCTTGATCCTTTGCTTGCCCTGTGCGATTTAAAAAGAAATTTTAGATGTTGGATAACCATATTCAGCATTGGATGTATTTAAAGTCGTATTTTAAAGATTTGGAGAGTTGGATGCCCCGCATTCATAACGGCTCGATGCTCGTTGGTGCGATGTTCGTCGCCAGCCTTGGTGTTTTTTCCTCAGTCGCCAACGCACAGACCGTGGAAACCCTTCCGCCCGCCGCCCCGCAGCAGACACCTGCGGTGGAGAGCGCTGCTACAGGCGCACCCGTCAAGGCAGCCGATGAATCAACCGCTGCATTTCTGGCCCGCGTCAACACCACCAATCCGGACGGCGTTTCCATCAGCGCTGCGGAACTGTTCAAGCAGTCTCCGACGCAGGCAATCGTCAAGGATCTCGTCACCATCGCGTCCAGCACGGATGTGGCCACGGCAGACATCACCGGAAAAGTGACGAGCGGTTTTCCGATCATCGCCGTCTCCACCAGCGCTGCACAGTTCTCCGAACAGCTTTCCGCGCTGATCCTCACCGATTCCGGCCAGCTGCCCACCGTCGTCGCACTGGCCCAGAAGGTCGGTAACAAGGACTTCTCCGAAGTTGTCGGCGAAGGCTTGGCGCTGGCGCATGCCACTGCGATGCGCAACGGCAACACGATCCTTGCAGCCGCCATCCAGCTGCAGACAAAAGGCCCCGGCGTGCCTTCCGATCTCCTCATTGCCTTCAGCGAGAATATCCAGGGAACGGCAGCCGGCCCGGCGGCAGCGGCCGCAGCGCCTGCAGCGGCATCGCCGATCGGCGGCGCCGGTTCCTCACCGGCCAGCGCCAACAGCATCGGCGGTTCGGGAACCGCGAGTACAGAAGGTGGCACCGCCCAGGCGGGTGGTGGCGCCGCCCCAGTAGGTGGCGGCGGTAGCGTTGGTGGAACGACCAGCGGTGGTGGCACGTCCCCATCCACCACGACCAATAATTTCACTACAATCAATAACTTCTTCTCGACCGGCAATACCACCACGCCGGTCAGCACAAGTCCCGTTTGAGTTTGGCTTAGTTGCCTTTCCGAAATGGGAAGGCTGCCACCCGTTCTGTGATGCAACCGTGACTTGGTGGGCCCTGCGCCCACCGAAATGAGCGAGGCTGACAGTTGTTGCAAAGGCACGATCCCCTCACAATGTCCGATTATGATAAAAGCGGTCTCACGGCCGAGTTTATCGACATCGATGCCGCGCTTGCGATTATCCGCCGGCAGTGGCGCGTCGTGCTTGCTGCAATCGCGGTGGCCGGGGCAATCGGCCTCGCCTTTGCCGCAACGGCCGTTCCGATCTATTCGGCCACGGCAACCCTGTTGATCGATCGCAACAACAGCCAGATTGTCGAACAGCTTTCGACGATCGGTGGCGTTGTGGAGGACGAGGCCTCCATTCTCAGCCAGGTCGAGGTGCTACAATCGGAAACCATCGGGCTTGCCGTCGTCGACAGTCTCAAACTCACGGAAAACCAGGAATTCAGGGCAACGCGCGCCTCGCTTCTAAGCTCGATTTTCGGCACGATCCGCTCGCTCGTCAACGTATCGCAATGGTTTTCGCCGACGAAAAAAGAAGCTGTCATCGACGATGGAACGCTGAAGCGATCCCTGTCGGATCGCCTGCTCAACGACCTCAGTGTCAAGCGCATCGGCCGCACCTACGCGCTGGAACTCACCTACAACTCGACATCGCCGGTTCTTGCCGCGCAGATCGTCAATGCCGTGGCATCGGCCTATCTGCTGGATAAGCTGAACTCCAAATATGAAGCGACGCGGCGGGCCAGCGACTGGCTGTCCGACCGTATTGCCGAGTTACGCCAGCGCGCACTCGACACCGATCTTGCCGTGCAGAAATTTCGGGCCGAACATAATCTGATCACGACCGGTAATAACGGCCTGCTTTCCGATCAGCAGTTGGCCGAATCCAACAGCGCCCTTATTCTGGCCCAGTCGGAAACGGCAAAGGCGCGGGCGCGGGTGCAGCGTATCGAGCACATTCTCGCAACCGACGATGTCGATGCTGTCGTTACCGATATTCTCGACAGTTCCGTCGCAAACGATCTGCGCAAGAAATACCTGGAATCCTCGAAGCTAGAGACGGAGATCACCAGACGGCTCGGCAGCAGCCATATTCAGGCCGTGCGACTGCGCAATGAAATGCAGGAATACCGGCGGTTGATGTTCCAGGAAATCAGCCGCATTGCACAGAGTTACAAAAGTGATCTCGAGGTTTCGGAGGCGAAGGAAAAATCGCTTGCCGAGAGCGTCGCCAAAGCAACCGATATCAGCAATTCCGCCAGCGAAACACAGGTTCAGATGCGCGAATTACAGCGCGAGGCTGAAACCTACAAGAACATGTATCAGACCTTCCTGCAGCGTTATCAGGAAGCGATGCAGCAGCAATCCTTCCCCGTGACGGAAGCGCGTGTGATTTCCAAGGCGATGCCGCCCTACATGCCAAGCAAACCAAACAAGCCAATGATTCTGGTTCTGTTTATGGTCATGGGCGCAGCGGCCGGCGGCGGCATCGCGATTTTCCGCGAATTCCGCGATCGGTTTTTCCGCACCGGCGACCAGGTTCGCGATGTGCTCGGGCTCGAGTTCCTCGGCAACACCCCGCTCATCCCGAACCAGCCCACGACAGAGGCTCAGGAAAACGGCCATCCCGGCCTGACGCGCCCCACCAGCGTCGCCCGATATGCGGTCGATCATCCGCTTTCCTCCTTTGCGGAAACGCTGCGCAGCACCAGGCTGGCCATTGATCTCGGCATTCCCGCCAAGAGCGGCGCGCGGATTGTCGGCGTTGTCTCGTCCTTGCCGAGCGAAGGAAAATCGACGATCTCGATCAATCTCGCCCAGTTGCTCGCCGGACAGGGCGCGCGGGTTCTGTTGCTGGATGCGGATATCCGCAATCCCGGCGCCACGCGCGCCATGGCGCGTCACGCCGCAGAAGGCCTGCTCGAAGTCTTGCTGGAAGGTCGCAGCGTGCAGGATGTGCTGCTTCGCGACGAAAAGACCCACCTTGCTTTCCTGCCCACGGTGGTCAAACAGCGCGTGCCCCATTCCTCCGAACTCTTGACTTCGGCGCAGATGCACAAGCTGCTGGCCGAAGCCAGCAGCGCTTTCGACTACATCATCGTCGACCTGCCGCCGCTCGGGCCGGTGGTGGATGCTCGTGCGATGGCGGGACGGATAGACGGTTTCATCTTCGTCACGGAATGGGGCAAAACCGCACGCAGGGCGGTGCGCAACACCGTGGAGAACGAGGTCCACATCCGCAAGAAGTGTCTCGGCGTCATCCTCAACAAGGTGGACACCGAAAAGCTGAAGCTCTATCGCGCCTATGGTTCCAGCGAATATTATCATTCGCGCTACACGCGATATTACCATGACTAGGCGTGACGGCGTGATGCGCCTGCGGAAAATCCTCGCGGTCGCGCCAGTCCTCGTCATTTCCGTTTTTGTCCTGTCCGTCGCGGCTGAGGCATTTTCGCAAAGCCGGCGCTTCTCCGACATTGTCGCAATGGCGAAAATCGCCGATGACAATAACGGCCTTGCACCGGCTCTCCTTGCCGCAACGGTCCCTGAACTCAGCTCTGTCGTCACAGAAAAAATCTGCCGGTCGGATATCGTCAAGGCCGGGCTGCGGCTCGTCCTCGCCGATCTCGATGCAAATGGTGCCGATCCAGCATCTGCTTCCGGCATGGCGCGGGTCGATTTTGCCGAGACCTTTATTCGCCATTCACTTTTTTGCCTGCCCGCAAATGGCGATGTCTGGCTGCGTCTTGCCATGGTCCGCTCCCTGCGCAACGCCTCGCCCATGGAAGTCGCCGTACTGATGAATTTTTCTCAGCTTTATGGACCCGCCGATGCCAATCTCATCCGCGGACGTTTCGTGATGTGGCAAAAATTTCAGAGAGATGCATTGCCCCAGGCCGTAGCGGCGCGCGATGCGGACACGGCCGTCGTCTGCGGCAAGGAAGGGGAAATCCTGCGATGGACCCTCGCCGCTGTCTGCCCGAAGCCGCCGCCGAGCGGCACGAAACGCCCGGCGACGCTGCCATGATCCCACACGGTGAAAGGGCAAAGCTCCGCCCCTCTTTGGGGTTCAGCCACCACCAAATGTACCGGTAAAGCCGCCAGAATGTCGCTCAACGAAGCCAGATCAGAACCTGTCTTTTCCTCGCAGCCGCAATCGATGGCATTTCAGAACTATGCCCGGTCGGTCGCGATCGTCTCATTCTGGGCAATTTTTCTGCTGGCGCTGCTCAATCAGGGTGCCACGGACATCGAAAGCCGCATCGTTGTCACGGCTGCCATCTATCTGCTGCTGGTACCGGCGATCCTTATGTTTGGACCGCCCAAGGCCGGTGCGGGCAAGGTGCTTCTTGCCGCCTGCTTTCTGTTGGGCACGCTCATCGTGCAGGTGCTGCTGCAAACATCGTCCATGCCCGCAATGGCGCGTCCCAACCCGGCCTGGTCCACCGCCGCCATGTTCACGCAGTTTGCGCCGGCCGCAACCATCTCGCTCACACCCGCGGATGACTGGCTCGGCCTCATGAGCGCAGCCCTGCCCTTCGGCGCCTTCATGACCGGCCTGGTGATTTTCGACACCGATGAACGCGCCGCCAAAACCCTGCGATGGTTCGCAATCGCCGGCGGCTGGCTGGCGCTGTTTTCAATCGTGCAATTCGCGCTTTTTCCAGACGCGCTCGGCTTCATCCAGAAACGCTTCTATCTCGGCAGCCTGACCGGTCTCTTCGTCAACCGCAATACCGCCGCGACCTTCTTCGGCCTCATCCTTCTTACCCTCGCCATGCTGCTGCACAAAAGCCTTCTGGCGCCTGACTGGGGAATGGTAAAAGCGCTTGTCGCCAATCGCCTGACCGTGCCGGGCGATCAGAAAAAACTGATACGCAAGTCGGTCGTTATCGGCGTACTCGCCGGCTTCTCCTTCATCGCTTTGATGCTGACGGGATCACGTGCGGGAATAGCCTCCAGCCTCGCCGCACTGATTTTCCTGATCCTTTTGACCGTCTTCAATTCTGCGCCGAAAACCGGTCGCAACGGCGCTTCCAGCCGGCGAAAACAGCGCGGGTCGAGACGTCGCGCCGCACTTGTGATCGCTGTCGCCATCGCCCTGTTTGCGCTTTTCGCCAATCGAGTGGCAATACGCATGGAAACGCGTTTGGAAGACGACATGCGCTTCTGCTACATGCCCGGCATCGCGCGTGCCATCACCGACAATTGGCCGCTGGGATCAGGTCTTTCGAGCTTCGCCGAAATCTATGCCCCCTATCATGCCGCGCGATGTGGCGTGGACGCCGTCGTCACCCATGCCCACAATGTCTACGCCGAGGGCCTTTTGACGCTGGGCGCCGCTTTTCCGTTCTACGTGGCTTTTTTCGTGCTGGTCCAACTCACAATTTTCATTCGCGGGACCCGCAAGCGCAGGAATTATCGTTACGCATCTCATCTCGGCCTTGCGGCGCTGCTGCTTGTCCTGCTGCATTCGATCCTTGATTTTTCGCTGCAGATCCCCGGCTTCGCCATGGCTTACGCGGTTTTTCTCGCCCCCGTCGTCACACTTTGCCTGAACCCGCCCGGGGTGGAGCGCGACGCGCGCAAAAGGCAGAGGCAATCTTCAGCCGTCGTGATTTCAGAATGAGCGCAGGAATTTGAGCATGCGGATATTGCAGATAACCTCGCTGTTTTCTCCGGACCGGGTGGGCGGTGCGGAAATATTCGTGGAAGACCTTGCGCGTGGGCTTGCCGATAAAGGTCACACCGTCGCGGTAGCCGCCATCTCCCGTGAACAACAGATGCCGGAACAACGCGATGGTTTTGCCATTCATCGCCTCGGGCATACCACACCGTTCTTTATCGGCGACTGGCGCCAGCAACCGGAATGGAAACGAAAATATTACAAAATCGCCGTGCAACTGGACCCACGCCTCGTTCGCCGGCTTGCGCGCGTCATCGATGAGTTGCAGCCGGATGTGGTCAATACCCATTCGCTGTCGGAACTGACACCGTTGATCTGGCCGATGATCCGCAAGCGCGGCATTCCCCTCGTCCACTCGCTGCATGATTTCACCAGCATGTGCACCAATGGTTCGCTGTTTCATGACGGGCATATCTGTGATGGCAGCAGCAAAAAATGCCGTGCCTTTTCCTATCTCCACCGGCGTTGCCAATGTGCGGTTGATGCCGTCGCCGGCGTTGGTCGCGATATCGTCGAGCGCCATGTGCGGGCCGGGTTTTTCACCCATGTACCTGAGAGCCGCCGTACCGTGATCTGGAACGCGATTTCACCGCCGGACGCGCCAAAACCGTGCACTGCCCGCGCGCCAGGAGCGCCGCTGGTCTTCGGTTATCTGGGACGTATCGAGGCGGCGAAAGGAGCGGACCTGTTGATGGAGGCTTTACGGTTCCTGCCTTCACAAGGCTGGCGACTGGTCATGGCGGGCCGGGCGCCCGATGGTATCGAAGCTTATCAGCAAAAAACAGCCGGCCTCCCGGTCGAGTTTCCGGGTTATGTCGAGGCTAACAATTTCTTCGCCGGCATCGACTGCCTTATTGTCCCGCCTTTGTGGCCGGAAGCCTTCGGCCGCACCGTCGCCGAAGCCATTCTGCGCGGCGTGCCCGTCATCGGCGCCAATCTCGCCGGTGTTGCCGAACAGATCGGCCCGGAAAGACAGGAACGTCTTTTCGCACCGGGCAATGCCGCCGAACTCGCCGCACGCATGGCGGAAGCGATGCGCAATCCTGCCATGCTCACCGAAACGCCTGAAACGCGGGAACGAATTCGTCAGGGCGTCGCGCCCGAAACAGTCGTCGCAGCTTACGAAAAGCTCTATTCGGATGTGCGCAGTAGCACTCAACCATAGGCTGGGTGTTGGGCCAGGAAGCCGCCTCTTCCTCTCCAACCGGAATCCCAATCGTCAGGCCTCAGCCTGAAAAAGCCGTGCATAGCTTTCGGCCGCTTTCTGCCACGAATATAATTTGCGGTTTTCATAACCCGCCTGGCGAAGCTTCCCTGCCAGTTCGGGATTTTCCAACAGTCGTTGGAGGGCCGCAACAAGGCTTTGGGCGTCGGTTGGATCGAACGTCAGCGCCCCCTCGCCGGCGATCTCCGGCGTCGCGGAGCGATTGGAGCACACGACCGGGCATCCAAGTTGCTGCGCCTCCAGCACCGGCAGGCAGAACCCTTCATAGGTGGAAGGGACGCAAAGGCAGGCGGCGTGGCGGTAAAGTTCGGCCAGTTGGCGGTCGTCTATGCCCGAAAGCCGGATCAGCCGGTCCTTCAGGTCCGGATCAACCAGCATGCCGGCGATTTCCTCCGCCTCGTCACGACCTACATGCACGATATGCAGGTCCGGCCATTTTTTGCCGATCATGGCAAAGGCTTTGCCGAGAAGAGCGAAATTCTTGTTCGACGTCGCGTTTCCGACCGCCAATATGTAGCGACCGGCGATAGGGGACGCCGCGTCAGCGGCATCGGGATCGACACTCAATGTGCTATCGGAATGAATGGTGAGGCTTTTGGCCGCAGCAGCGGGATAAAAGCGCGCCAGATCTTTCCGCGTCGCCTCGGACACGCAGACAACCCGGTTCGAGCCAGCCATCATCAGCCTGAAGATGAAATCGGTCGTCAGGGTCGCCCGCCAGCCGATCTGCTCCGGAATGGTCTTGAAATAGAGATCATGAACGAGGGTGAGGCGCCGTTTGCCGCCCAGGGGACTTCCAAATGGATCGACATTAAACAGCACATCGATGCCATGCCGGCGGCACAGCGCAGGCAGCATGGCGGCCTGACGCAGCACGTCAAAAACCATGATGCGCGGCCGCGGCGTCTCCATAAGCTCCAGCCGGCTGTCACGCAGGCTTTCCGGCAGCTGCTCCCTTGTCCATGGCGAGCGCAGAATATAGTCGTCGCCCGTCTGCTCAAGCAGCCGCTCCAGCAGGCTGAAGGTCACGCGCGCCACACCGGAGGCCTTGCCGCTATATTGGCTCGGCATGTTTACGAGAATGCGCATTCTGGCCCTTCCGCCTGCCGGCATTGGCTATTTCTGTCAACCACGGGGCGAGACTACGCTGCCTCTGTCAGCAATGCGGAGACGGATCGACATGTCTCTTCCAGCGAGAAACGGTCGCTCACATCCTCCCGCCCGCTTTGTCCCAGCCTTTGTGCCAGAGCAGGATCAGACAGGATCGTACCAAGCGCCGCCGCCAGCGCCGATGCATCCCCCGGCGGCACGAGAAGACCCGTTTCTCCGTCACGAATGATTTCAGTAACCCCGCCGCCACGCGTGGCGACGACGGGCCGCCCGCACATCATCGCCTCGACAACCACCCGGCCGAAGGGTTCGGCAACGATCGAGGTATGGGCAACCACATCCATCGACGCCATCAGTTCCGGCACATCCGAACGGAAACCCAGGAAGCGGACGCGGCCATCCAGCCCCAGACGCGACGCCTGCTCGCGGATGCGCGCCTCATAGGCTTCCTGTCCGAAAAGGGCACCGCCGACGATGACAGCCTGCACACCCTCCATGGCGGCAAGAGCATCCAGAAATACATGCTGCCCTTTCCATTCGCTCAAACGGCCAAACAGGCCGACAAGCGGTTGCGGGCCAAGGCCAAGCTCCGCCCGCAGCCGGGCAGCCACATCGGGGTCACGAAGTTTTGCTTTTGCAGGGTCGAAGCCGTTGTAAACGATGCGAACCTTATCCGCTTCGCCACCGGCCTCGATGAACGCCCGGCCCGTCTCTTCGGAATTGACCGCCACCAGCTTGGCGAAAAGGCGCGCAAATGCCAGCGAGGCTCGGCGGTTGGTGGCGCTGAAAGCCGGATCGGTGACGATGTCATGTAATATCCAGACGAGCGGCCGGCGGCTGAGCTTTGCGGCGAGTGCGCAGACAAAAAGCGCCTTTTGCGAATTGGCGCAGATCACATCAAAATGTCTGGCTTCCCGGCTCAATTGCCAGGCAACCGCCATAACATCAGCGGCTCCGCGCGCCAGCGCGCCGAATGACGAGTTACGGCGGATCGACAGCATTTTCTCTCCGGCCGATAACATGAGCGGCGGCCGCCCCGCCTCCGCCAGATCTTCCGCGGTGGCACCGCTACTGAGAAAACAGGCACGCCAAGAATGCGGTCCAGCCTTGACGAGGTCCGCCAGGAAAAGCTCGGCACCGCCCTTCTCTCCGGTATGACTGACAAAAAGAGCCGACGTCATCGCATTTCCCCTGCCGAATGCAGCCGCGCGCGGTGACTCTGCACTGGATTGCGGGAATGAGCGGCCGCCCCGTAACAAGAAATCACCTGTCGGAGCGCGACGAAAATATTTTCAACGGAAACCGCACAAAATTGCACGTTGCTAGATAAAACTACCAGAATTCAGACCTTTATTCATAATAAAATTCAATAATAACAAATATAAAAGTCAAATATTCTATTTTTATATTTACGCCAAAACCTGAGAACACTCAGCTGCGATCAGTTTTCTTTACTGTTCGCCGTTTCGCTGCCTGTGTCTTTTCCCCGCCCTTCGAGACCGGCTTATCCTGCGGCCAGACCTGGAGAACGAACGATGACACCGCTCAAAGACAACTTATGCATATATATGGTGCGAACGGAAGAGGTGGCAGCATGATCGGTGTAACGCTCGGTATCCGCCCGCAGAGCATCGGCGTCACCGGCTTTTCGGCCTCCGCACTTTCTCCCGTGCGCGCCCTGCTGAAGGCCGGTCGGAACGCCACGATCTTCGTGAACGGCGACAGCACCACTCATGCCGAAGCGGGACCGTTTCAGCAATTTGCCATGATGCTCGGCGATCTGCACGATGCGAAGGTGATACTATACCGCTGCGCGGAATGGGAGACGAACGCCACCACCGGGCCGAAGGCCTATGCGGATCCAGTCACCCTGCGCACCGGCAAGGGAGCAACGCGGACACTCTATCTCGCAACGCTGCCCGGCGGCATGGCGGGGTATATGCTGGCAGAGCAGCGCGCCGCGGCGCTGAAAATTCCCCGGCCCGATCTATGTATCATGCATCATGGCCATAACATGCAGACCTTCGAAATGCCGGGTGGCATCCTCAGTTCCGGCCGGTCCACCCTGCTCGGTCCGCTTGGGCATGACCGAATGGCAATGGCCAGCCTGGCGTGACGGGACCGGTTACGAGAAGGTCTATCAGCAACCCTAGAGCTGGCCCGAGCACATCCAAACCTCACGCTGGTGGATACGCACGCCGCATTTGTGGCGAAGGGAAAAGGCACCGCCCTTTACCGGGATAATATCCATCCAAACGATATAGGGTCTCGGCTTGTTGCCCGAACCCTGTTCGATGCCTATCTGGCTTCAGCACTCGACAGCGGTTTTCAGACGCCTTCTTGGCCAAGACTTGCTGCCGCCAATCTCATCGGCAATGGTGATTTCATCGACTGGTCCAGCGCCATTCCAACGGGTTGGGGCCTGATTGCGCCGGGCTCCGCCATCAAAACCACAGAGGCTGTCTTTTTCTCATCGTTCGCCAGTTGCCTTGCCCTCTACGCAAATGGCAACCAGGCAGCCAGACTCACACGTTATTTCCGCAATTCGGGGGCGGCAGTATCTCCGGCAACAGCGGCTGGATGTGGGCCGTTGCCAATGGAATCCCCATCGACGCCGATATCAGCCCGTCCGGATATAATTTCTACATCAGGATCCTTCCGGCACTCGGCACCAGCGCCCCTGCCTCGAATGAACCCGTTTACATTCAGCGTGTCATTGCTGTCGAAGGAGACTTGCCGAGAGGCAATCTGATCCCATGAAGAAACCGATAAAATATCTTGCGTGGCGACGTCATCAAGCCCACTAATGGTCACCATATTGTATTTATTGCCGCGCGGTAGCGCTGTCTCTACTCGACCGCTGAAATCCGTCGATAAAAAATAAAGGCCGCCAATGAAAAGACGAGCAAATGATGCGGCATCGCACCAACCCGCTTTACCGGGTTTTGTTTTGGCAATGCCGCTTTATCCTTCAAAAATAATCAATATTCCCGGCGTCTTTCTCGCGACATTCGTTTTTGCCATTGGTTTCTTCATTCAATGCAATGTTGTGACCAGCAATATTGGCCTGCGTTTCCTCAACATCACCGACATGCTGGTGCTGATAACGCTGCCCGTCATAGCGCTACTTTACATGCGCTGCCTGACGCCCTCCATCGTCCTGTTTTACCTCCTGCCGCTGACGGTTCTTTTTGCCCTTACCACCCTCTTCGCCGACGCGCGGGGTGATGGCGAATTTTATACGACGGCGATGACCTATTTTTATGCGGTCTATTTTCTGTTCTTTGCCTATATGCTGTTCAAGGAAAACCTCCTCGAACTGTTCTGCTGGGGCATATTTGCAGGCTTCATAGCGGTGACGATCCTGCTTTTCCTGGACATCGTCATCCATGACCAGCTTGCCTCCCTCGGATTATCCTTCATGTTCGACGAGGCTGGCGTCCTGGAGCTTGCGGCAAAAGGTGAGATAACCCCATTGCTTTTGCGCGTCGAAAAGGCAGGCGGCATCTGGCCAGTGGGCAACACGGCTGGACCGGCCTTCGCGCTGGCCGGAGCGGCAGCCGCCTATGTCGCGGAACGGCAAAGACGGCCCGCGCTGTTTGCGGTGTTTTTGCTCACATATCTGGCTAGCTTCACGCTCACGCTCAACCGCTCTGGCGTGTTTGCCGTTCTCGCCATCGGGCTTTATTTCTACATCCGGAATTTTTCGATCAAGATGCTGCTCAGCACCTATCTCGGCTTTGCTTTGTGTGCCCTCGTCATTGCCGCCGTTCTGCCGCTCGGCGCTTTCGATTTTGCGGGAGAGGTTTTTTCAAAACGGTTTCTCGAGGACAGCAATAGCAGCAACAACCTGCATGAGCGGTGGGAGACGATCACCGGCGGTTTTCAGGTCATGTTCCAGCATCCCTTGGGCATAGGATTTACCGCTCGATATGAAGAGCTTGTACGTATCGCAAAGATCGGCACCCCCCATAACGGCTTCATGGCCACTGCCTACGCTTCCGGCATGGGATTTTGCGTGATGAGCGCCTTTGCGATGTTTTATGCAATTTTCCGGAAACGCAAGATCGGCTTTTTCGTCTATTCGGCAATCGGGATAATTATCGGCTATCAGTTCGAAGAGCTAAATTTCAATCCCGTCTTCATGGCCCATGTGGGGCTCGCCCTCGCCTACGCCGCCATAGATCTGGACTTCAGGCTTTTCCTGAAAGACACGATGATGCGGATGCTGGGAACTGCAGATGACGCGTGCAACCGAGAAGAAGCACGCGCCATTGGCAATCCGGGTCTGAGCCCCTTATTACCTGACAGCAGATAGCGATAAAGAGGCTCCCAGATTAATAGCCTCCTATGCTCATTCCGGCACAGGCGTCAGGCAACGTCGATGATTTCGATCTCCCTGCCGGCCAGGCTGACCACGTCCCCGATCGTTTTCCCCATCAGCACCCTTGCGACCGGTGAGACATAGGACATCGTGCCCGCAGCAGGATCGGCCTCATCCTCGCCGACGATCCGGAACCGTTGCGTTCGACCATCATTACGACTGAAGGTCACCAGGCTACCGAAGGCGACGACGCCATCCGCCTGCGGATCAGGCATCAGTTGTGCCGTGCGCACCCGCTCCGCGAAATATCGCATGTCACGCAGGGGACTGGCCGAGAGGCGCCGTCTTTCATTGATGTCTTCGATGGCATTGGCCGCCTCGCAGGCTTGCCTCGCCAGCTGCAATTGCTGTTCCAGCGCCTTCAGCCCGGCCTGCGTCACCAGATTGAGATGAGGCGAGATCACCCGATCCGGCAGAACGGTTTCGGCTGCGGTTTCCGCACTGTCTTCCTTGGTAAAGGCTACGCTCAATTTTGACACTCCACTGCCGAGATGCCGCGCGGGCATCTTCCGATCCAATCTTGCCATCGCCCACAGGGGCACGGCAAGACCACGCCGTTGGTTCAAAAACGGACATGTAACAGGCGGAACCGGCTGATGACAACGCGCCCGTTCAACAGCGCGATGCAACCAATAGGAAACATACCCCTCATAATTCGGCCTAACGAGAGGCTTTTTGCCCTGTTAGGGTGTGCAGCAGGGAGGAGTGAGGACACCAACGCGAACGGACAGGAGACGGTTCATGGCCCGCACAGTAGTAAATGCGCTTGGAGACACACTCTATTACAGCGGCAGTTCCACCGGATTTTTCTCCGCCACGGGTTCCGGACCCCTGCTCGGCGGCACTGCCGGCAATGATTCCATGTGGGGCGACAGTTCCGTAAACGTGACGATGGCGGGCGGCACCGGCGACGATATTTATTATCTCTATTCCAGCATCAATCGCGCCGTCGAAAACGCCGGTGAAGGCATCGACACCATAGATACCTGGATGAGCTATACCCTGCCCGAGAATTTCGAAAACCTGCGGGTAACGGGCGACGGGCGTTATGCCTTCGGCAATTCGCTCGACAATATCATCACCGGCGGATCGGGCAGCCAGACGATCGACGGTGGGGCCGGCAACGACGTGCTGATCGGCGGCGGCGGTGCAGACACCTTCGTTTTCACGAGCGGTAACGGCACGGATCTCATCATGGATTTCAGCGCCAATGACACGATCCGCCTCAATGGTTACGGCGTCACGTCTTTCGATCAGCTTGTCAATAACGCCACACAGCAGGGCAACGACCTCTGGCTCAATTTTTCGAATGGCGAAGCCGTCGTTCTTGCCGGGACCACCGTGGGCGATCTTCAGGCCGATCAGTTCGAACTCAGCCTCGACAGATCGTCATTTACCCAGACCTTTGCCGATGAATTCGACGCGCTGTCGCTGCGCAGCGGCGGTCAGGGTATCTGGGATGCCAAATATTGGTGGGCGCCGGAAAAGGGAAGTTCGCTGACGGCTAATGGCGAGGCGCAATGGTACGTCAACCCCGCTTATGCCGGCACGGCGGAGGTCAATCCGTTCAGCGTTCAAAACGGCGTCCTGACCATCACGGCCGCAGAAACCGCGCAGGCGATCGCCGATGAAGTCGAGGGTTACGACTATACGTCCGGCATGCTGAACACCTATTCTTCCTTCAGCCAGACCTATGGTTATTTTGAAATCCGTGCGGATATGCCGACCGACCGGGGCGCCTGGCCGGCCTTCTGGCTCCTGCCGGAAGACGGATCCTGGCCGCCAGAACTCGATGTCATCGAGATGCGCGGCCAGAATCCCAACACACTCATCATGTCCACCCATTCCAATGCCACGGGCGAGCAGACATCGGTCATCAACAATGTCAGCGTGCCGAGCACGGATGGATTTCACACTTACGGCGTCCTGTGGGATGCCGAACATATCACCTGGTATTTCGACGATGTCGCCGTTGCCCAGACGGAGACGCCTGACGATATGCATGACCCCATGTATATGGTCGTCAACCTGGCCGTCGGCGGAATGGCAGGAACACCATCGGTCAGCGACTTCAGCGACGGCTCACAGATGATGATCGATTACATCAGGGCCTATTCGCTCTCCGACTGGGCGGCATGACTTGAAACACCGGCAATCGTATTTGACTGCCGGTGTTTCACATATCAGCCCGTCGCGACTAAGCCCTATGCGAGTGCATCACTCGGCAGCGAGCTGGATGCGTGCAGCATTCAGCGACATCAGATGCCGCGCCGTTTCGAGGCTTGCCGGCTGCTCGGCACGGTAACGGCGGCTGATTTCCATCATCAGCACGGTATCCGGCAGGAAGGTGAGTTCCGAGAAGATGTCCCGCCAGTCGATGTCGCCCCAGCCGAGCGGCATATGCAGGTCGCCGATGCCCAACGCCGTGCTCTCCTGCGGGAAATAGGGCTCATAAAAGCCCTGCGGGCGGCCGAAGGAATCGTGCACATGCAGGTGACCGGCAACCGCCGCCATGGCGCGAAGCTCGGCACGGAAGTCGAGGCCACGATAGGTGGATTCGAGATAGGCATGGCTGAAATCGATCAGCGCCACGACATTGTCGTGACCAAGAGCCTTCACCGTAGCAGCCACCTCGGTGGGCGTCTGGCGATACTGGCCGGGTTCGGTGGAGAAGATGTTTTCAAGGGCAATACGCACGCCATAGGGCTTGCAGAATTCCGCCAGTTCGAAAAGCGCTTCCCGCTCGCGGGCGTCGGCATCGGCCCGTTCGGCAATCTGGTCGGCGCGCAACGCACCGCTATGCTGAACGAGGATACCCGCACCGATACGATCGCAGAGAACGGCCAGCGCCTTGGCGGCGTCGATCTGGTAACGACATGTCACCGGGTCCATGAAATTGGACGACACCAGACCATGCACGGTGTAGCGGAAGCCAAACTGCTTTGCCAGCGCCACGAAACGCCCGGCGCGCTCCTCGATGATGCGGCCGCCGGCGATCAGGTCGAGGCTTGTCACCGCGATCTCAACGGTATCGCAGCCGATATCGGCAAGCGCGCGCAGATCGCTTTCGAGTGTGGCCAGTTCGCCGTCGTCCGAGCCGGCATTGAAGCCGGTACCTATAAGATTGCTCACGTCGTCATCTCCAGGGCTAAAAAGGTCATACGGGGCCGTGCGACAGCGCAACGTCGTGCCGCATGAAAACAGGTCCGGTCGGTCAATTTTGACGTCGTCTATGCCGACCGACGCGATGTCGTCAGAAAAGTCCACGGTCGCCGCCGCTCGGTGGAAAGCGACGGGAACATGGTGATCGGTTTGCGTTGAAACCGATCATTCAATTAAGTTTCTTCATTTACAGCTTTATGACATTTCCGGGCGTGATGAGCGGGATCTCCGCGAATAGACACGCGGGGTCATCGGGAAGAGCGCGCAAGAGACTGTTGGAAAGGCTGAAACCGGTGCCCGGTTCATGAAACGGCACCTGTGGCCGCGAACGCTGTAAATCTGGGATAACCAGGCGCCCGCCCGGTGTGGCGGCGGTGGCCCTGAGCGATCCGCGAACCGAAGACAGCGGTCTTCGAGCGAAAGCTATCAACCGAGATTATGGACCATGAAATAGATCAGCCAGCAATGTGCGATGGCCAATATCGCCCACGCCCATTTTGCGACCCTGATATCGGCATCGACAACCGTATTTCGTATCTCGAGCCTGCCCGGCGCAGCCTCCTCGAGCCGATCATCCAAAGCGGAAGGTGGCCGCGTCTGGGAAATCGGCTCACTGACTACGTAAAGCCTGTCGTTGCGCAGAAGTGGACGCGACACATCCTCAACGCTCTCCGCATCGGAAAGCGCACTGTCGCCGGAAGCACAGCCCACCGCCACAAGTTGCGGTGATATCCCCTTGTTACGCACATTACCTCTATTGGGCATCATAATGTTCCACACAATAAAAATAAAAAAATTCAGGTGACATCCGGTAATGCCGCGCTTTACCGGGCATGCTGCGATATGCACGACCCCCGCCGCGTCAATCGCCCCTCTTTCTCCACGCCTTGCGCCCCTTGCGGCAAAGCGTCCCCACGATCAGGGAGCCAGCTTTTCCGGCAGGCCACGCCCGCCTGCGTAAGGTTTTGCCTCACGCTGGATCAGGAAGACGGACTTTTCCACCGGTAGCGGCTCGAGCGTCCGATAACGCTGAAACCGCCTGGAATATTCAAACCGGATGAGCCTGTCGTCGAACTTCCCCGCCAGAACGCGATAGCCGTTGACGAATTCATTCAGGATTTCCAGTTCTTCTCCCCACACCCAGCCGCCGTAAGACGTCCCTTCATTCGACCGCAGCACGATCTCGAAAAAATGCCCGCCTGCCACCAGCGGCATGCGAAAGAGAATATCGAGATTATCCTCGTCTTCCTCGTCGCCTTTTTCCACCGATAGTCTGGCATGGGCGACCTTCGCATGAACAAGCGCCGAAACCGGATAAAAAGGCCGGCCCTTGAACCACATAAATTCACTGACCGCATAACCGACATCGTCGGCACGCTGGTAAGGTTCGGTACGCGGCTCAAACGCCATGTAGCTTCCGTTAAACGCGATCACTGTCGAAAAATCCCGATGCCTGCCCGCCGCATATCCGCTGTTTTCCGCCCGTCATTCATTCTTCTGTTTCCGACAATAGACAGGCCGCGTCACACCAGCGTCAAATGGAACGCTATGATGACTTTCAATTTCCCGAGCACATTGTTAGATGATGTTTCATGAGGGGACGAACGTGGCTGGGAACGCTGAACTGATACCGATCCGGCTATTTGGCACCCCGCGCTGTGAAGCGGTGCGGGACGCATTTTTTCCGTCCAAGGGCTTTGCCCTCACCGCTGCCCTCATCCTTGCGCCGAACCAGTCGCTTTCCCGCCAGTACGCCGCATCGCTGCTGTGGGAAAATGTCGAGCAGAAACGGGCGCTTGGCAATTTGCGGCAACTCATCCTGCGCCTGCAGAAACTTCCCAATGAGAATGATGCCATCCTTCTGACCGAAGGGAACGATCTGAAGGCCGGAGCACTGGCACAGCGCACCGATCTTGCCATCTTCCTGGCTGGCGCAAGAGCCGAAGACCCGATGCGGCGGCTCAATGCCCTGCTCGAATTCGGCGGTGATCTGCTGGAGGGGCTGGAGGCCGGACAGGATCATCTCTACCTGTGGCTGCTTTCGGAACGCCGCCGCCTCAAGGACCTGTTCTTTTCGAGCTACACCCAGCTTCTGGAAGAATTGACGCGGTTTGGGCGTGCGAGTTCCAACGACATCGCCAGACTGGCCGAATGCGCCTGCAAGATCGAACCGGAGCGTGAGGAAACTTACCGCGCCGCCATGGCAGCCTATGCACGCGTGGGCAACATCAGCGCCTGCGAAGGCATGTATCAGCTTTTGATGGAACAGCTTCGCCAGGAGGACCGCTCGCCTGAAGCGGAAACCGTGGCTCTGAAACGGCGAATACAGAGCCTCGCCGCGACGATAGCGGGCCCGGCGGAGCCGGAAGAGGGCAGCCGCCGACAAGTACTGGCAAAACCGCGTGTCGCATTCGTTCGCCCGGCCCGTGTCGACGGGCAGCCGGTCCCAACGGTCATGCATGCCTTTGTCGAGGATGTTGCCAACAGCCTCGTCCGATACCGCACCTTCACCGTGCTTTCGCCGCACAGCACCTTTGCGCTGGCCCATGACCGGGTAGACGACAGCTACGCCATGCTGCGGGCGGATTACCGCATCATCTCCACGGTCTTCGACGACAGCCGCATGTCCGTTGCGCTGATCGAGGATGCGAGCGGCGAAATCGTCTGGTCGCTGGAGGCGGTGTTGACAGAGCGGCATATCCACGCCGCCTTCCGGCTGCTCTCCAAACAGGTGGCGGCAGCACTTGCCCGCGAAATCGAGCGCCTGCAGGTGGAGCCCGACCGCAACCATAGCGGCGAAGCCTACCGGCAATTGCTGGAGGGGCAGCAGCTTCTGCGCGGCAAATGCGACCTGCCGCTTCTCAGGAGAGCACGCTCCCTGTTCCGCAAGGCGGTCGATCTCGACCACAGCCTGGCGGTCGCCCGCGCCCGGGTGGCGCAGAGCCTGCAGCTGGAATGGCTGATGCTGGGGGGCAATGACCCCCACCTGCTGCATCGCGCCAAGGCGGAGGCCGATGCCTCCGTCGAGATCGATCCGGCACTTGGCGTCGGGCACTGGATGTGCGCCGTCGTGGCGCTCTACCAGCGGGATTTTGACATATCCGCCGAAAAATTCTTCGAGGCGGAGGCGCTGGCGCCCAACTCCGCCGATCTTCTCCTGCAGCACGCCGATGCGCTCGCCCATTTTGGCGATGCGGAAATTGCCTGGGACAAGTTTCAGC
>Ga0308165_1000216_pt1 | contig 138444 bp, 133 predicted proteins | sample PhyWR2_FD_201032 | JGI IMG/M metagenome (GOLD analysis project Ga0308165, IMG submission 201032) | Phyllosphere microbial communities from UC Gill Tract Community Farm, Albany, California, United States - DLSLW.R2 | ecosystem: Host-associated > Plants > Phyllosphere > Unclassified | place... | reverse complement strand
GTATTGATACTGGCAGAAATAATTTATGAATTTAACTTTGAACCATCACTTACATTTACACCATCGCCGATAGGCGATATGATATGTTTGTTTTGTACTTCAAAACTTTTTTCCGTAAAATAATTTCTTGTTCACTCTATATTCAATACTTTGAAAACACTTAAAATCGCTATCCAGAAGTCGGGTAGGTTAAACGAAAAATCTGTAGAAATACTTAAAAACTGTGGTTTATCTTTCGAAAACTACAAAAGTTCCCTCATCTCAACCGTTACCAATTTTCCTTTGGAAATTCTTTTCCTTCGCGATGATGATATTCCTGAATATGTACAGGATGGCATTGCTGATTTGGGCATAGTTGGTGAAAATGTAATTGTAGAAACCAAAGCTGAGGTAGACTATCTACAAAAATTAGGCTTCGGAAAATGTACCTTAAAAATCGCTGTTCAGGCTACCAGCAATATTCAAAAACTGGAAGAATTGAATGGCAAAGCCATTGCTACTTCTTACCCGGTAATCCTCGAAAAGTTCTTAAATGAAAAAGGTATAAAATCTGATATCAGGACCATTTCAGGATCGGTAGAAATTGGCCCGGGTTTAGGCTTAAGTGATGCCATTTTTGATATCGTATCAACAGGCGGAACATTAAAGAGCAACGGTCTGAAACCATTCGCTGATGTGATGCAATCTGAAGCCGTTTTAATCGGAAACAAATCGATAGCCGACAATCCGGAAGTTGCAGAATTGCTTCAACGCATTCGCTCTGTACTCAGTGCAAAATCTAACAAATACGTGGTACTAAATGTATCAAAAGATAACCTTCAAAAAGTAGTTAATTTACTTCCTGGTGTAAAAAGTCCAACGGTAGTTCCGCTCTTCGAACCAAACTGGGTTGCTGTCCACTCTGTAATTGCCGAGGAAGATTTCTGGGATAAAATAAACAGTTTAAAAGCAGCAGGTGCCGAAGGTATTTTGGTAATGCCAATCGAGAAAATAATCAAATAAATCGCTCAAATACATATTAACTATTAGTTAATTTTAAATTATAAAACATTGAAAATCTACAATTATAAAGATTTATCTAAATCAAAAATTGAAGAACTTTGTTCTAGACAGATTGAAGACGATAAATTGGTTGAAGAACGGGTAGCAGACATCATCAGCACCGTAAAAAAAGATGGCGACCAGGCACTTTTCAACTTCGCAAAAGCATTTGATAAAGTTGATTTAGAGAAGCTGTTTTTAAATGCAGAAGAATTAAAAGCAATTGCATCTACCATACCAGCTGAAGCAAAAAATGCAATTGATACGGCGCATCAAAATATCAAAACTTTTCACCAGTCGCAGTTAAAAACTGAGGACAAAATCGAAACGATGCCTGGCGTTGTGTGCTGGCGAGAATCGAGGGCAATTGAAAAAGTGGGACTTTATATCCCGGGAGGAACAGCTGTTCTACCGAGCACTTTTTTAATGCTTGCCACACCTGCAATCATTGCAGGTTGCAAAGAAATTGTGGTATGTTCTCCTCCACAAAGTGATGGCAAAACCAATTGTTATCTGGCTTACTGTGCGGTGCTGCTGGGGATCGAAAAAGTATTTTTAATTGGCGGCGCCCAGGCCGTTGCTGCAATGGCCTTCGGAACCGAAAGCGTGCCACAGGTATATAAGATCTTTGGCCCTGGCAACCGTTATGTAACCACAGCAAAAAGCATGGTTCAAAATAAAGTAGCTATCGATATGCCTGCCGGACCATCGGAAGTTTTGGTCATCGCTGATGAGACTGCCAATCCGTCATTTATTGCTGCAGATTTACTTGCACAAGCTGAGCATGGAACTGATAGTCAGGCTATTTTAGTGTCTACTTCAAATCAAATCATCACTGAGACACTAAAAGCAATTGAAAATCAGCTTGCTATTCTCCCACGGAAGGAGATCGCTACTAAAGCAATAGCCAATTCATATGCAGTTTTAGCTGGAAACCTGGATGAGGCAATGCAATTTTCAAATGAATATGCACCGGAACACTTAATATTGGCTACGGAGCAATTTCAGAACCTTATTCCATTGATTATCAACGCAGGATCGGTTTTTTTAGGCAATTTTACCCCAGAAAGTGTCGGCGATTATGCCTCAGGAACCAACCATACTTTACCAACCAGTGGCTTTGCAAAAGCTTATTCAGGCGTATCTACCGATGCTTTTTTGAAAAAGATCACCTTTCAACATTTATCGGCTGATGGATTAAATAACATTGGCGCTACTGTTGAAATACTAGCTGCCGCTGAAGGTTTGGAAGCACATAAAAATGCAGTTAGTATTAGATTGAACTTTGAGTCAGGAGTTGGAAGTCCGAAGTCCGAAGATAAAACGACATAAAAGAAAATGCAAATCGGTGTAATCACATAATCTGTGAATCAAACCGAAGGAAAAGAACAAAACAATCGGTGTAATCACATAATCTGTGTAATCATACCGTAGGAAAAAGAACTAAGTAATCTGTGCAATCATTTTAATTAACATGGACATTAACGATTTAGTAAGAGAAAATATAAAAAACCTTCGCCCCTACTCTACCGCCAGGGACGAATTTAAAGGTCAGGCATCTGTTTTTTTGGATGCAAACGAGAACAGTTATGGTTCGCCATTACCCGCTAATTATAACCGTTATCCTGATCCATTGCAACTTGATTTGAAAGATGCAATCAGCAAAATAAAAGGTGTACCCATCGAGAATACTTTTTTAGGAAATGGTAGTGATGAAGCGATAGATTTATTGTTTCGCGCATTCTGTAATCCTGGAAAAGATAACGTAATTGTGCTGCCGCCAACCTACGGAATGTACGAAGTTTCGGCGAATATTAATGACGTAGAAATACGCAAAGTTAGCCTGCTTAAAAACTTCCAGTTGGACATGGAAAAGATCGCAGAAACGATTGATAAAAACACAAAATTAATCTTCATTTGTTCACCAAATAATCCGACCGGAAATTCGATAAACCGCGAAGATATTGAAACCATTTTAGCCAACTTTAATGGCATCGTTGTAGTGGATGAAGCGTATATAAATTACGCCCGTCAGAAGACCTTTATTCAGGAGTTAACCGAGTACGGAAACCTGGTAGTTTTGCAAACTTTTTCGAAAGCCTGGGGACTTGCCGCTTTACGTTTGGGCATGGCATTTTCTTCAACAAAAGTGATCGATGTTTTGAACAAAATTAAGCCACCTTATAACATCAATCAGGCTACGCAGGATCTTGCTTTCGAAGCTTTAAAAAATATCGCTCAGGTGAACGATTGGATTAAAGAATCTGTTGCAGAAAGAGACCGTTTAAGTAAGGCTTTAACCGCACTAAATATTGTTAAAAAAGTATATCCTTCTGACGCCAATTTTATCCTGACAGAAGTTACCGATGCCTTAAAAATTTATGATACTTTAGTAGAGCAGGGTATCATTGTACGCGATCGATCTAAAGTAACTTTGTGTGAAGGATGTTTAAGAATTACCATCGGCACAAAAGAAGAAAATGATCAATTATTACAAATACTAAGCACCATAATTCTTTAAAGGAATTAACACTTAAAAGCTACATTAATTTATGGAACAAAATATAAATACACAGCTCCCTGTTCCCCCTCAAGGGGGCAAAGGGGTAAAAGTATTGTTTATAGACCGTGATGGAACGTTAAATATTGAGCCTGATGACGAGCAGGTAGATAGTTTTGCAAAGCTTAAATTTTATCCGCGTTCTTTATATTATTTATCAAAAATTGCAGCCGAGCTGGATTATGAACTGGTAATGGTAACCAATCAGGATGGACTGGGTACACTTTCAAATCCTGAAGAAAATTTCTGGCCAATCCATAATTTCATGTTGGATACTTTTGAAGGGGAAGGCGTTCATTTTAGTGAGATTGTGATTGATAGAACTTTCGCAAAAGACAATGCCCCTACCCGTAAACCCGGCACTGCTTTATTAACAAAATACTTCAGTGAAGATTACGACCTGAAAAACTCTTTCGTGATCGGCGATCGCTTAAATGATGTCGTTTTGGCCAAAAATTTAGGGGCCAAGGCGATTTTTCTCCGCCAAAATGATGCATTAGGTTCTACTGAAGCGCTAGATAAGCATGAAACTTTATTGGATGTGATTATTCTGGAAACAAAGAAATGGGAAGATATCTACAACTTGCTTAAAGCAGGAAGCAGAAAAATTCACCACGAGCGTAAAACCAATGAAACCGACATTACCATTAACCTGGATCTGGACGGAACAGGAAAAGCAAAGATCGAAACGGGTTTAAACTTTTTCGATCATATGCTCGACCAGATTGCCAGACATGGAAGTGTAGATTTAGAGGTAATTGCCAAAGGCGACTTACATATTGACGAACACCACACGATAGAAGATACCGGAATTGCCTTGGGTGAAGCCTTTGCCAAAGGATTAGGCAACAAACTAGGCATTGAAAGGTATGGTTTTTGCTTACCAATGGACGATTGCCTAGCACAGGTGGCCATTGATTTTGGAGGAAGAAACTGGATTGTTTGGGATGCTGAATTTAAACGAGAAAAGGTTGGCGATATGCCTACGGAGATGTTTTATCATTTCTTTAAATCATTCAGTGATGCTGCAAAATGCAATTTAAACATAAAAGCAGAAGGCGATAACGAACATCATAAAATTGAGGCCATTTTTAAAGCATTCGCCAAAGCCATTAAAATGGCAATCAAACGTGATGCGGAGAAAATGGTGTTACCGAGCACAAAGGGAATGTTGTAACCCCCCAGCCCCTAAAGGGGAGCAAATAACAAATTGGAATAGCCATTTCAAATGATAAAAAAGACCGAAATTAAGATAACTTAAGTTATGCACAATAACATAAATGATGAAAATTTAAAGTCCCCTTCAGGGGATTTAGGGGTTGGAATTATAAACTACGGAGCAGGCAACATCTTCTCCCTTACCGCAGCTTTAGATCGCTTAAATGTAACCTACGGCATGGTAAATACAGAAAATGACCTCGAAAAATATAGCCATATCATCATTCCTGGTGTGGGCCATGCTGGTGCCGCCATGGAAAAGTTAAAGGGAACGGGCCTGGTTGAAGCCATTAAAAAACTAACAAAACCCGTTCTTGGTATCTGCGTTGGCATGCAGCTCATTACGGAACACTCAGAAGAGGGTGATGCCCCACTATTGAATGTCGTTCCGGTTAAAACCAAAAAATTCGATAAGTCGCTGAATATCAAAATACCACACATGGGCTGGAATGCGGTTAGCCCGAAAAACAATTCATTATTTGAAGGTGTTGAAGATAATACACAATTTTACTTTGTGCATTCGTACTTTATTGAATATAACCCTACTTTTGACATCGCATCTGCTGATTATGGTTTGAAGTTTTCGGCAGCTGTGCAAAAAGATAATTTCTACGGCGTTCAATTTCACCCCGAAAAATCGGGAAAAGCCGGCGAACTAATATTAAAAAATTTTTCAAACTTAAGCTTATAAAATGTACATAATACCCGCTATTGATATTTTGGATGGAAAAGTTGTCCGTCTTCGTGAAGGCGACTATAACCAAAAAACAGAATATGATGTTTCTATTCCCGAAATGATAGAAAAATATCGTTCAAATGGTACAGATTTCATCCATATTATTGATTTGAATGGAGCTAAAGGTGATTTCAGCAATCAAAAAGCACTTTTCGAAATTATCAAAAAAACAGATATGAAAGTGCAGTATGGTGGAGGAATCAGAACCATTGAGCAGGTTACCAATTTGCTTGATGCTGGAATACATCGTGTAATTGTGGGTACACAGGCCATTACCAATCCTGAATTCTTACCTCAATTGAGCGAAGCTTTTGCCAAAAAAGATGATTATGCCAATCGCATTGTGATTGCAATAGACGTTTTGGATGAAGTAATTAAATATTCGGGCTGGATGGAAAGTTCTCCAATTAAACTGATGGATTACGTTGACAAATGTCTTTCACTTGGTTTTTTCCGTTTCTTATGTACCGATATCAGCAAAGATGGAAAATTAGGTGGCGCAGCGATTGAATTGTACCAAAAACTACTGGAACACTCACCTATGATCAAACTAATTGCTTCGGGTGGCGTAAGTTCGATGGATGATATTTACGAACTGGCTAAATACCCGATCAGAAGTGTGGTGGTAGGAAAAGCGATTTACGAAGACCGTATTACCATCGAAGAAATTAAAGAGTGGAATTTGAAGGCTTTATCTAGTATCTAACCCCCCAGCCCCCTAAAGGGGAGTTAATAGCATAGTTAAAGATGACCTATAAAATAAATGACGATGATTTTGATTTTTTACAAGTCAATGAACCTAATATGTTTTATGGTGCATCAAATATAATTTTTGAAAATGCTAAACGGCTAAGAAACAATGTTACTGAAGCAGAAAATTTGCTATGGCATGTTATCAGCAATAAGCAATTAGGACTAAAATTTAGAAGGCAACACCCAATTTCATGTTTTATCGCTGACTTTTACTGTCATGAAGCAAAATTAATCATCGAATTAGATGGGAGCATTCATGATCTACCAGAGGTTATTAATAATGATATTGAAAGACAAAAAGTTCTCGAAGGATTTGGGATTAAGGTAATGAGATTCAAAAACACTGAACTTTACAATAATTTAGACTCAGTTTTGGAAAAGATAAAAGAAGCCATACAGGCTAAGCAGTTTGCATCTCCCCCTCTAGGGGGCGGGGGGCTTTCGAAAAGAATAATCCCTTGTTTAGACGTTAAAGATGGCCGCACGGTAAAAGGCGTAAACTTTGTTGATTTACGTGATGCGGGCGACCCGGTTGAACTTGCCGCCCAATACGCGCAGCAAGGCGCCGACGAACTGGTTTTTCTGGATATTACAGCTACTCATGAGCGTCGGAAAACGATGATTGAAATGGTAAAATCGGTTGCCAGGCAATTGAATATTCCTTTTACCATTGGTGGCGGAATCACCGAAATTGCGGATGCCGAAGCCCTATTAAATGCCGGTGCCGACAAGATTAGCATCAATTCGGCCGCGGTTAGGAATCCTAAATTAATTGAAGACCTGGCTAAAACCTTCGGCGTACAGTTTGTAGTTTTAGCCGTCGACACTAAATATGTAAACGGTAAAAATATGGTCCACCTAAATGGGGGAAGACTAATTACCGAACTGGAAACCGAAAACTGGATCAAACAGGCTGAGGATTTAGGCGCAGGTGAAATCCTGTTAACATCTATGGACCATGATGGCACCAAAGCAGGTTTTGATTGCGGATTGCTCAGTAAAGTAAACCAGATGATCAATATCCCGATCATAGCATCAGGCGGGGCAGGCAGTATGGAGCATTTTACGGAGGTTTTTCAAAAAGCCAATGTTGATGCCGCACTTGCAGCATCGGTATTTCATTATGGTGAAATCCTGATTCCTGATTTAAAGCAAGAATTAAAAAGGAATAACATTCCGGTAAGAATATAACCCCTAAATCCCCTAAAGGGGACTTAAAATAAAATACTTAAATGATTAAAAAAAATATAAATGTTAGCCAAATTGACTTTGGCAAAACTCCCCCTTCAGGGGGCTGGGGGGTTCCGGTAATCATTCAGGATTACAAAACTTTAGAGGTTTTAATGCTGGGTTATATGAATGCTGAGGCTTTAGAAAAAACCCAGGCCGAAGGCAAAGTAACTTTCTTTTCGCGCTCTAAAAACCGCCTTTGGACGAAAGGTGAAACCAGCAATAACTTCTTGTTTGTTAAAGAACTTTTTGTGGATTGTGATAACGACACCATTCTGATCAAAGCCGATGCCGTTGGTCCAACCTGCCATACCGGTAGCCGTAGCTGTTTTAAAACAGATTTTAACCAAAACTTTATTTTCGAGCTCGAAAACATCATTAATGATCGATATGAAAACCCTGTTGAGGGTTCTTATATCAACAAAATGCGCAATAAGGGTTTAAATAAAATTGCCCAAAAAGTTGGTGAAGAAGGCGTAGAAACCGTAATTGCTGCATTAGCCGAATCGGAAGAAGAATTAATTGGAGAAGCATCAGATCTTGTCTTCCATCTGTTGTTTTTATTGAAAGAAAAAGGTTTATCTATTCAGGATATAGCGAAGAATTTAGAGAAAAGACACAAATAAGGTAGAGGGCTGGAAGGTTGAGGGTTTAAGGCAAATCGCATAACCTTCAACCTTCCAACCTTCAACCTTCCAACCTTCCCCACATGCTCAAACACCTAAACACCCTTCCCGGACACCAAAACCCTGTATATGCTTTAGCCAATTCGGATGAGGATGGTATATTTTTTAGTGCTGGAAATGATAAGGGCGTGGTAGAATGGTCGCTACTTAACATGGCTTTTGTGAAGGTGAAAATGCCGGTACAAAGCTCTGTTTATTGTCTTCATTACTACAATGAGCAATTGTTTGTTGGTGAACGAAGTGGCGCTTTTAGTGTTTACGACCTGAAAGGACAAAAGGTAATTTTAAGGATTAATGCGCATACCAAACCTATTTTCGATATACAAACCGTAAAAAGTAAAAATGAGCTTTTAACCACAGGTGAGGATGGCACCGTTGCGGTTTGGTCTTTAAATGATTTTAAGGAAATTTACCGTTTCCAGGTGGCTTACGATACCGTGAGGGCCATTGCAATTGCACCCAATGAAAGCGAAGTTGCATTTGGCTGCAAGGATCATTTGATCAGGATTTACAACCTTGCAGACTATAGTTTAAAACAATCCCTAGAAGGTCATTCCTTACCGGTAACTTCTTTGTCTTACCATCCTACAGGCAAATACCTGATTTCAGGCAGCAGGGATGCACAACTAAAAATATGGGATCTACCGAATTACGAACTTAGGGAAACCGTTCCGGCGCACATGTTTACCGTGTATGATATTGCCTTTCATCCTACCCTTCCTTATTTTGCAACAAGCAGTCAGGATAAAAGCATTAAACTCTGGGATGCAGAGAATTTTAAATTGTATAAAATTTTAAGTTTAGAAAAGGCAGGTGTTGGCCATAGCCATTCTATCAATAAAATTATCTGGAGCCATGATGGCAAATATTTGATTTCTACAGGAGATGACCGGCAGGTAATGATTTGGGAGATGGAGTAGGTTTAACCTAGCCATTTAGCAATTGACTTATTCGCTCTAAAAACGTAGATTGCTTAATAATGGCCAATCCTCCTAAAACATAACTATCCATCTTCATTTTTATAAAAATAACTTCATCTCTCACCAGCTTTACTTTTACGTGTTTAGTTTCATAGCCAATATATCTTAAATCCAGGAAAATCTTATTCTTAAATTCCTTTCTATTCAGCTTAAACTCGAATTTTCCATTTCGATCTGTAACCGTTGTAATTTTCGATCCTTTAATCATTACAGTTGCACCTATAATTGGGAGTTTATCATCCCCATCAATAACCTTGCCTTGTACCGTAACAAATCCATCTTCAGAATTTCCTTCTAAAACATTCTCTTTTAAAGATTTTTTATTATCGGTCTGGAAGGTTGGATATGAGGAAGAAATATTTGCATTAATCAATTTTGGAAAGCTTAGCAATGCTAATAAAGATGCGGCAATCAGACTAGGTTTAAATCGGCTAATTGCATAATTTGGTTTCACATGAATCAAACGGTCAAGCTGCTCAAGCTTAAATCTTCCACAACTTTTACCCTTATTTTGAATAAACCAACTACGTAATTCGCAATCTGAGAAATTGGTAAAGTCAACAACAGATTTTTGACAGGAATTGCAGAATTTCCCCGTATTATTATCTATCATCTCGCCCCATTTCTCATTACAAGGATTGGAAATCTGGATCTTAAAATTTTCGTCCATAAAAATTCAATTAACAAATTATCTAAAGATATTGAGAACACGTCTCACAATTCCCCTGGTTACCGTTGTTTTTATCGAAATACCGCCAAGCCTTACTACCAATTGTTCGCTTAATTTATCCGCTACTATCTGATTTGTGAAATCCACCTGCATGGCGTGTTGTAAAACAACAGAAATTTCCTTATCCTCTCCAAATACAAACAGATTTTTTTTAGTTTCAAAAGCATTTGAAGTAAAAATTAATTCTCCAATGGTCCTATTTTGAGGTTTCTTTATTCTGATGTAGAACGATCCATCTGCAGCCGTTTTAGCATACATATACTGACCATTTAACTCAATATTGATATTATTTAAGCCAATGCCATCCTGATCGTACACTCTCCCTTTTATAAAGGTATATTCTCCTTCTATACCATCCGAAGCTTGATTATGCTGATTTTTACATTCGGCTTCCAGTGGCTTTATATATTGTGCGTAAGTAAGTTTAGGAATACTTACAAATGCAAAAACTGAAGCTGCAATTAAACCTGGCTTAAAAATTTTAAAAAATGACTGATTTTTTTCACCAATATAACGATCAAGCTGCTCAGGTTTAAATCTACCACAGCTACTTCCCTGATTTTCATTAAACCAATGTTTCAGCGCTGCATCTGTGAAGCGAGTAAAGTCTACTACAGTTTTTTGGCAGGAACCACAAAATTTACCATTTAAATTTGTTTGCATGCCCTCCCATTCTTCATGGCAGGGATTTGAGATCTGGATTTTAAACTTAGATGGCATAAAAAATGTATCTTTTATATAGGATACATTTTTGACCACTATTCCACAAATCGTTTAATAATTCTCAATTTATGCGAATATTTACCCAGTTCTTTATTAAAAATCCCCTGATCATCAATCGGATCAATCTTTACTTTTGCTGAGGAATGGATGATTTCATTCGGGCTCAGCATAATGCCCACGTGAGTGATCCGGCCTTCATCGTTATCAAAAAAGGCAACATCGCCAGCTTTGCACTCAGCCAGAAAACCAACTAGCTCTCCCTGCTCTGCTTGTTGCGAGGCATCGCGATTTAACTTAATGCCTAACATTTTAAATACGGTTTGTACAAAACCTGAGCAATCAAGGCCAAACAAATGCCTTCCACCCCAGAGATACGGAATATTCTGAAAAAATTTACCCGTTTCGCTAACCCTATCCGTAAAATTTACAGCGCTATTATCGTATGCTTCGAAATTCAGTTTAAACTTTTCTTCACCTGCATAACAAAAACCGTCTTTTAAAAAAGGAAGGTTACTGGCCGGACTTAAATGATACAAACTTCCATCCACCGCAGTTAACACATTATTAAAGCTGAGTGGAGCAAGTAATTTACAATCGTGCATTTGTACAAATTGATCTTGACAGATTGGTGCTAACTGCCTGAAATCCATCCAGCCTTCATAACCATCATAACCATTCTGGATCAGCCACCACCGGTCTTCCTTCTGAATAATTTCTACATGATCACCGAATAAAAGCTGCGAAACAATTTCTGCTTTATCTGATGCATCTGCTCTTAAAGGCGCCACAGCAATCCTACAAATACCGTATTGATTTTCCATTTAAACTTGCTCGTTAAACTATTGTAAAACTAATAAAATACATTCATTGCCTAACATTTTGAATACAAAATTGTTATTTTTATGATGTTCAATTTCAAATATACACGCGATGAATTTTAAAAAAATATTAATTGCCGTTGATAATAGCACCTGCTCAGAAAAAGCAGCAAAAGCCGGTTACGACATGGCTGAAAAATTTGGTGCAGAAGTAGCACTGGTCAACATTATCGAGCCCGTTCCAGCTAATGTAAACCCCGATTTAACATTAGCACCCGTGTTTTTAGAAACCTACGATAACAGTGAAGAAAATAGTCACATCTTATTGAAAGAAATGGAAACAAAATACGGAAAAGGCATAAAAACCACCTATTTAAGCATTATTGATACTGCTGCACATGGCATTATCCAACAATCAGACGAGTGGGGTTCTGATTTAATTGTAATAGGCACTTACGGCCGGACAGGATTATATCACTTTTTAATGGGAAGCGTTGCCGAACACGTAGCTAGAAAATCGGCTTGTCCGGTTCTGATTATCCCTAATAAATGTGAGGTAGACTAGCTCATTGGTTCAATAGTCATTAGTTAGCATGATGCAAAATACATCCTTGACAATCTGTGGTAGAAAACTATCGTCAATGAAAACCGCTATCTTGCTGGTTAACAGGTTAACTGTTTAAATTGGTTAATCGTTACAAAAACGCCAATATCAACACCATTGTCTTGAAGTATTGTCATTTCTACCGCAGTAGAGAGAAATGTACCTGGATAGATTTCTCCATTCCGCTGAGCTACAGTCGAAATGACGAAACTTAGGATGAGGAGATATAGATTTATTTGTGTTTGAAAACTGGTTAATTGGTAATTGAAAACTGTCAACTGAAATCTTTTTTAAACAAAAAAGTCTCACTTTAAGCGAGACTTTAATTCTAATATCTGATCAAGACTACCCTTCCTGGTGTAACCAGGCTTTCTTAGCCAATAATTCTTCTTCCGTTTCGCGGATATCTTCGTCATCTACGCAACAATCAACCGGACAAACTGCCGCACATTGAGGCTCGTCATGAAAGCCCTTACACTCTGTACATTTATCGGATACAATATAATACACTTCATCCGAAACTGCTTCCTGAGCAGCATCTGCTTCGATTTGTTGATTACCAAAATCAATGATACCATTTAAATTAGTACCATCAGAAAAACGCCATGCAGTACCGGCATCGTAAATTGCGTTATTTGGACATTCCGGTTCGCAAGCCCCACAATTTATACACTCATCTGTTATTTTAATCGCCATGTTTTCGTCTAATTCTTTTGCTTAGTTTACCTTTGCGCTTGCAAATATAAGATATAATCACTTAATAATAATTCTAAATATGTCAGCATTAACTCAAGAAAAAGTAATAATCGCGTTTAACAAACTGGGCTTATTGCTTACAAAGCCTACTGACATACTAGGAAATGCGTTTTATAGTGCTGAAAGCACAAATGCATGGTTTACTGCAGAAAATATAAAAAAATCTATTTTATCTTTCGCCGAGATGTTAAATGAGGCAGATTTGACCATTTGGTTCAAATCTGTTAAGTTTAGTATATCACCAAAAAAGGTGGGTTTAATCCTGGCGGGCAACATCCCATTGGTGGGTTTACATGATATTTTAAGTGTATTGGCTACCGGAAACATTGCACTGATTAAACTTTCTTCGGCTGATGATCAATTGATTAAAGCTGTAATTGCTGAACTGATTAAAATAGAGCCCGCTTTTGAAGGTCAAATAGAATATGTAGAGCGCTTAAAAGATTTTGATGCCGTTATTGCTACTGGCAGCAACAATTCATCCCGTTATTTTGATTATTATTTCAGTAAAGTTCCAAATATCATCCGTAAAAACAGGAACAGCGTGGCGGTTTTAGATGGTACCGAAAGTTTTGAAGATATTCAACACCTTGGCAATGATATTTTTGATTATTTTGGCTTGGGTTGCAGAAACGTTTCTAAACTTTATTTTCCTAAAGGGTACGATATCGCCAATTTTTACGAAGGCATAGAAAGTTTTCAACCCATTATTAATCACTTTAAATACAATAACAATTACGATTATAACAAATCTATTTACCTTGTTAATGCGGCTAAACACTTCGATAATGGCTTTTTGTTATTAAAAGAAGATGAAAGCTTTACCTCTCCCTTAGCGGTGATTTTTTACGAGGAATATGATAATCTGCAAGAGGTAGAAAATAAGTTAAAAGATAAATCAGAAAATATTCAATGCATTATTACCAAAACACCGTTAAGCTTTAACACTTTTGATTTTGGCCAAAGTCAGCATCCAAAACTTTGGGATTATGCCGATAATGTGAATACGATTGAGTTCTTAAACAACCTAAATTGAATTTCTCAACTTTAGTCTTTCAGCTTTCTCCTTTGGGCTTTCAGCTTAAATAGCTATTTTTGGACACAATGTATATCGTTAAAGTTAAAGGCATAGCCAAAATTCCAGATTACGTACAGTTGAGAGATGACAAGTTTACACTTTTAGCTTATTTTAGGGTAGACAGACCTGATAAATCGCTGGAAAAACTCGGACTTGGCGACAAGCAAGATTACATTATGGAAATGGTTAAAGATTTGCCTTTCGGGCAGATTGCAAAATTGGAAATATAATATGGCAGGCAACTCAGTAATTCATTTAAGTAATGTTGATGTTTTTCAGCAGAAACATTTAGTGCTCTCAAACGTAAATTTACATATCGAAAAAGATGAATTTGTATTCCTTATTGGTCAAACAGGTTCAGGTAAGAGCAGTTTGCTTAAAATATTATATGGCGACTTGCATATTGGCAATGGTGAAGGCAATATTGCCGGTTTCGACCTTAAAAACCTAAAAGAAAGTCAGGTTCCATTTTTACGCCGTAAATTGGGTGTAGTTTTTCAGGATTTTCAATTACTTACTGATAGAACGATTGAAAAAAACCTTGAATTTGTGCTTAAGGCAACAGGCTGGAAAGATGAAAAACTAATTAACGAGCGCATTAAAGATGTTTTAGACAAAGTTGGTTTACGTTCTAAAATCAAAAAGATGCCACACGAAATTTCTGGTGGCGAGCAGCAACGTATTGTTATTGCAAGGGCTTTGTTAAACGATCCGGAAATTATCCTTGCGGATGAACCTACAGGCAACTTAGACCCGGAAACATCAGAAGAAATAGTAACCCTTTTAAAACAAATCAGCCAGGCCGGAACTGCGGTATTAATGGCTACACACGATTACCACATCATCCGCACTTTCCCTTCACGCATTATTAAGTGTGAGAATGGGGTTGTACATGAAGATGCACAAATTGTATAAAAAATTCTGACATCCGTCAGCTAATCAGCCAATCTGTTCAGATAAATACAAATAAATCTGACAGCTTGGCTGATTTCCGTTTATGGCAAAATAGTTGAGATTAACACAAAAAAATTCAGCCCGGTATTATGTTTAATAAGAAGAAAAATAACGATAAAGAAGAAAATATAATGAATCCTGAAAATACATCAGAAAATACTGCTGAGAACGTAGAGAATACTGATGCCCCTGCGGTTGAAACTGAGCAGGCACCTGAATTGTCTGCAGAAGAAAAATTGCAAGCGGAAGTTCAACAGCTTAATGATAAATATTTACGTTTATACGCTGAGTTCGATAATTATAAACGTCGTACACAAAAAGAACGTGTAGAATTATTGCAAACTGCCGGTAAGGATGTAATTGTTTCACTTTTACCTGTTTTAGATGATTTTAACCGTGCATTAAAAGCAATGGAAACGGCTACTGAGGTAGCTCCGGTTAAAGAAGGTATATTATTGGTAAGCACAAAACTGAAAAACACCCTGGCACAAAAAGGTTTGAAAGATGTAGAAAGCATTAACCAACCTTTTAATACCGATTTCCACGAAGCAATTACCAATATCCCTGCTCCTAGCGAAGACCTTAAAGGGAAAGTGATCGATGAGGTGGAAAAAGGTTATACCTTAAATGATAATGTAATCCGCTTTGCTAAAGTTGTAGTTGGGGCGTAATAAATAATTATTGAATGATTGAATTTTGAATGATTGAATTGATATTCTTTCATTCCATCACTCAATCGTTCAATCATTTTATAAAGAAAGATGAGTAAAAGAGATTATTACGACGTATTAGGCGTAACCAGGGGCGCAGCCGCCGATGAGATAAAAAAAGCTTATCGCAAGATGGCGATTAAATACCACCCGGATAAAAACCCTGGCGATAAAGCTGCTGAAGATAAATTTAAGGAAGCTGCTGAAGCTTACGAAGTTTTAAGCAGTCCTGAGAAAAAACAACGTTATGACCAATACGGTCATGCTGGTGTTGGAGGCGCGAGTGGCGGCGGTTATGGCGGTGGCGGAATGAACATGGACGATATTTTTAGCAATTTCGGCGATGTATTTGGTGGTCACAATCCTTTCGAAAGTTTTTTTGGCGGTGGTGGCGGCCAGCAACGTGGTGGTCGTCGTGTTGCAAAAGGAACTAACCTGCGTATAAAGGTTAAATTAACACTTGAAGAAATTGCACATGGTGCCGAAAAGAAAATCAAGGTTAATAAACTAATCGTTTGTAAAACCTGCGACGGCTCTGGTGCAAAAGATAAATCATCGGTAAGTACCTGTGGTACCTGCGGTGGCAGCGGCCAGGTGCGTAGAGTAACCAATACCATTTTGGGCCAGATGCAGACGGCATCTACCTGCCCTACCTGTAATGGTAGCGGTCAACAAATTACCGCTAAATGTAATGTTTGTCATGGAGATGGTGTTGTACGCGGTGAAGAAACCATTACCATCAATATTCCGGCAGGCGTAAGTGAAGGTATGCAATTAAGCATGAGTGGAAAAGGTAATGCAGCACCTAACGGTGGCATCCCGGGCGATTTAATTATCTTAATTGAAGAAACACCTCACGAAACCTTAAAACGTGAAGGAAATAATATTGTTTACGATTTACATTTAAGCTTTGTTGATGCTGCTTTAGGGATGAGCATCGAAGTGCCAACCATTGATGGTAAAGCCAAAATTAAAATCGAACCAGGTACCCAAAGTGGGAAATTACTACGCTTAAAAGGTAAAGGTTTGCCAGAAGTTAATTCTTACCATAGAGGTGATGAAATTATTCACATCAACATCTGGACCCCAAAAGCTTTAAGTAGCGACGAACGTAATGCTTTAGAGAAATTACGCGAATCGCCAAATTTTAAGCCTCAACCGGGTAAAAATGACAAGAGTTTCTTCGAAAGAATGAAAGAATACTTTGAGTAACTTGTAATTAATTAAATATAAATTGAAAAAACCGATGTCGCAAGCATCGGTTTTTTTTCTTTTATTACATATTAGTCAACAAAATTGTTGTAAGCCGATCTCATACTATCCTGCTTCCTAACCAATTCATCAATATTATATTCTGTCAATTTACCAGAAGCAGATGCATCCCGCATCATTTTTCTTGCCGCAATTAAATAATCATTTAACCGATCGTTAAAATTTTTAAAATAACCGTCTTTGCCAGGAAATTTACCTGCATCGGGCGCAGCCATGGCTACATGTTTATTATGCTGATCTTCCAGGATCTGATAAGCAGATTTAGCCTTGGCCTCAATGGTTTTATAATTTTTATTACCGGCCAATAATTTAGTAAACTCGGCAACTTTGCTCCTGTCATCTTTTAATGCAAAAATATACTCTTTTAGTGGGTGAGTTTTTAAAATTACACGTTCTGCATCATCACCAATTATATTTAATTTAGCCATAACCTGCTCATCATAAGCATAATATTTTTTACCCATACTGTAAATAGAATCTAATAAAGCCTTTCCTTTAGCCCCTTTGTCATCCTTCCAATCTTCTGCTTTGATATATTCATCTAAAGATTTATATGTTTCTTTAATTTTGTCAAGTACCCCTGTCATGGATACTACATTTTCCTTAAAAAATTTTTGATCATCACTACTTAAAGCACTTGGAGGTGTATCTGGCTTCATTTTACTGCTACTGATTGTGCTCATAGAAAAAGGCGTGATTAAACCGATAAAAGCGAAGTGGTCATTTGGGTTTGCCAAACCTTTTTCAATTTTAATAATGTTATCTTCTATACGCTTAATATAATCATTGTTTTTATCCGTAAAGCTTACCACAGCGTTGTTGTACTCAATAATCTCATTTACGTCTTTCTCATCAGCTTCAGCGTAGCTTGTTTTAGCACTACTGTCTTTTTTACCATCATTTTTGCATGCTGTAACCGACATTACAATTGCAAGGGCAGTTAATTTTAAGATTGTTTTCATAGTTTTTTATTTTTCATAAATCTGACGTTCCATCACAGCAATTTTTAAACCAAAAAGTTGTAGCGATTAAAGGGTTCTTAGTGGAAGGTGCTCGCCAACATGGTTATTTTTAATAAATATTGACCTCTTTAGGGTTACAACTTCAATAATTAGGCATTAATGAGGGATGGACGAAATCAATGACGCTTTTAAAAAGAATCCTATCGCCTGGACGATATTTATATGCTATTGTGCCGGTTGGATTTCTCCAGCCCTGATAACCATATTTTTTGCCGCTCCAACAGAAAATTTGCAATATAAAAAAGGCCTTCACTCTCCATTTACAGCCTTTTTAACACTTTCAATTTTTTATTTGTTAATGATGCTGACATTGGGGTTTACAGGAAATAAAAACAAGGTGTATTTAAAACTATCAGGTTACATTGGTATCTCGTTGATTATTTTCAGTGCAATCTATAACAGATGATAAACCTTTCCCTTTATAACCTGTTTTCTATCCATGAAATGGAGAATTGGTTGTTCAGGTTTCTATTACCGCGAATGGAAAGAAGTTTTCTATCCTAAAGGTTTGGCACAAAAAGATTGGTTTAAGTATTATTGCGAACATTTTAACACAATAGAGATTAATTCTACTTTTTATAAAATGCCAATGCAAAAATCGTTCGATAAATGGTACAACGAAAGTCCCGACGATTTTTTGTTTACGATTAAGGCACCGCGTTTAATTACACACTACAAGCAGTTTAATGAATGCGAGCAGCTTATCAACGATTTTTATGAGGCTATTCAAACCGGACTAAAAGAAAAATTGGGCTGTGTACTTTTTCAGTTTCCACCAAAGTTCGATTATAGTACCGAAAGGTTAAATCTATTGATCGAAAATTTAAGACCAGCGTTTAAAAATGTAGTAGAATTTCGGCACATCAGTTGGTTTGATGAAGATATTTACAGAAAGCTATCCAAAAACAACATCATTTTCAGCGGACAAAGCTACCCTTCTGCCCTACCCGATGATGTAATTCAAAATAACAAAACTGTCTATTACCGCTTTCATGGGAAGCCTGTGTTGTATAAATCTGAATATGATATTAAAGTAATTAAAGACCTTAAAAACCAAATTGAAGATAGCGTCAGTGAAGCTTTTGTATACTTTAACAATACCTGGGGCATTGGAGCATTACATAATGCGAAACAACTGCAGGAGTTAGTAAAATAGGATTGGAAAAGCAATGACAGTGGTATATTTTTAATGTTAGCCGGGCTATACGTTATAGCTCAGATTGAAAAAATCTGAGGCTGCCACTACTATCCCGTTTATTAAGAAAGGTTAGCGGTACTATTTAAAGGGGCCGGCGATAGTATAATTATGCCCTTCGCTATATTTGCAAAAAGTGCTAACGTTTAAAAATAAACCTGATAGCAATGATATTTCGGTGAACTTGCTTTAATTTAGCACCAACATTAACGAAATTTAATGGATAACACTGCAGTTTCCGATAAAGCACTGCTTCTGCTTTCCAAAAAAATATAAACAAAAAATATGCGTGTTGCTGTTATTGATCTTGGAACCAATACCTTCCACTTACTTATTGCTGAGACAACAGGGAACCAGCTGGAAATTTTATACAAAACCAATGTTCCCGTTAAATTGGGTGAAGGACGAATTAACGATAACATTATCATTCCAGCGGCCTTTGAAAGAGGGATAAATTGTCTTAAGGATTTTAGTAAAATTATTGCTAATTACCAGGTTGATAAAATCAGGGCTACGGCAACATCTGCCGTTAGAAGCGCAGAAAACGGGAAAGATTTCGTTGATGCCGTAAATGAAAGAACTGGAATAAACATTGAAACGATTACTGGTGATGAAGAAGCTGAACTAATTTACCAGGGTGTAAAACTGAGTGGGGCCATTACCGATCTTTCGCTGATTATGGATATTGGTGGCGGCAGTGTAGAATTTATTCTTTGCGATACTGAAACCCTGATCTGGAAGAAAAGTTACAATATTGGTGCAGCCCGTTTAATGCAACAATTTTTCAAATCAGACCCCATAAATGACGGAGATAAAAACGCCATTTTATTTCACATTCAAAACCAACTCACCGATCTTTTCGACATCTGTGAAAAACATCAGCCCAAAGTGCTGATCGGATCTGCCGGAGCATTCGAAACCTTTGCCGAACTCATCATCAGAAAGAACAACCTTAAAGCAGACATCAACACAGCCAAAACCTTTGCATTCAATTTCGACGACTATATTGCAACCTCGATAAAACTACTCAATGCTACACATAAAGAAAGGACTGAAATGCCCGGAATAATTCCATTAAGGGTTGATATGATTGTAATTGCGGTTTTAATTACCAATTACGTTCTGGGCAGATTGAAGATAAACAGGTTAACGCTTTCCACTTACGATTTGAAAATGGGTGTACTGGCCAGCCTGATATAAAAAATGAGGCTGTATCATAATTGTAATTCAATCGCATTTATCACGTTGATCTAGCCTGTACTGAGCTTGACGAAGTATCGAAACGCCATGTAAGGCATTTAAAACAGGTCCTTCGACAAGCTACCATGGACAGAATCCAATAGAGTGGTCGTCATCTCGACCGGAGCAACGCGAAGTGGAGAGATCTTTGGGGCTAAGTTATTGAAATCAAATTTAAAAGATTTCTCCACTGCGGTCGAAATGACGATACTTTGAGACTATTCACCTTCTTTTATCCATCTGTCCATTTATATTGATTTTTATAAATAAATTATCCTTCTGGATGACAATTCTATATTGATGAGACAGCCTCACCCAGAGTTTGCGTATATTAATTTAGGATTATTTCTTTTTTGGCCCAATCAGCACTCTACCCATAATCATGGGTTCAGCTTTTTTGAGTTTGAGGTTATTTTGTTTCTCTTTAGAAAAATCGAGTGTTAAAAAGGCTGAATAACGGATACTTTCAACCATCAGTTGGTTTTTACTGAAATCAAACTTATTATCCAAAAGAATTTCATACCGACCGTTTTTATCAGTCGAAGTGACATATTTGGTGTCGAGAATGAATAACCTTATTCCAGAAAGTGGCTTATTATCAGCCCCGATAACATAACCATATACTTTTTTGGGTAAAACTGGCTTTTTATTGTCTGTTTTGTTATTTATGCTTCTAGTTATTTCAATGGGCTCCTTCAAATTTTCGGCTCTGGCATCCATCACAAAAATACTCATGCCTATAGCCAGTACACCAAGGTACTTCATCCAGCTTCTATTGTTTGTTGGAACAATAGCCAAATGATAGTTGAGCTGGTTTAATTGGCTTTGGCTCATGCGGCCGCATACAGAAGAACCTGCATTTGCCAATACATTGATGATTTCTGCATTGGTATAGCCAGAGAAATCGATTACACTTTTGCTACAGGCTTTACAGAAATTGAAACCTTCTCCTTTATCCATTTCATCCCAGTTTTGCGTACAGGGTTCGGCTATGGTAACTTCGTTAATTCTCGTTTTCATCGTGGTTGTTTTTAGAGATGATGAAACTTTTAAGAGAATTCCACAAGGAGTTTTAAATAAACTTCAATAGTTCATTATATAGCTTTTCTGTTGGCAAGCCCATTACGTTAGTATACGAGCCTTCAATCCGTTGTACCACTACAATACCCCACCAATCCTGCACGCCGTAACTTCCGGCCTTATCAAAGGGTTTATAATTATCAATGTAGAAATCAATTTCATCAGCTGTAACAGGTTTACAGTAAACCTCTGTCCTATCGTAAAACGAATGAATTTTATCGCCTTTAACAAGTGTTACACCTGTAAAAACTTCATGCCTGCTTCCCGACAGCTTTTTTAACATTTCTTGAGCATGCATCCTATCTTTAGGTTTACCTAAAATCTCACCGTTTAATGCAACAATGGTATCTGCTGTAATCACTATTTCACCATCAGCAGTAAAAGCCCTGGCCTTCTGTTCTGAAATGTAAACGGCAATTTCTGCCGGACTTAAATCTGAGGGATAGCTTTCATCAACATCTTTAAGCTCAACTTTGAAATTTAAGCCCATAAGCGTTAAAAGTTCTTGTCTTCGAGGCGATTTAGAGGCTAGAACGATAGGAGGAAAATTTGCAGGCATATTTTATTTTTTTGCTAAAATAAGAAAAGCGGCATAAAGCCGCTTTTCTTATTTTATATTTTAACAAGTTTTAGTTGTTTCCACCACCTTGTCTGCGTTTTTCCATTTCAGCACGTTGCTCTTTTTGCCAGGCTTCGTAAGTTTTTTTCTGATCATCTGTTAATACTGCAGTTACTTTTGCATCATTGTCAGCACGCATTTTTTGTATCTTCTCTCTCATCGCATCTCTATCCTCACCCCCTTGCATTTCTTCTCGCATTTTTTTCATCGTTTCTGCCTGCTCAGTAAAAACGGTGGTTAGCTTTGTTTTCTGATCATCAGATAACTTTAATTTTTCGTCTAACAGTTTTACCCTTTCTTCAGGTTTCATCATTATTCTTCCTTGTCCACCACCTTGCTGCGCGTTAGCGAAACCAGCTATACCTAGCATTAATCCGCAAATCATCATTAATTTTTTCATGTTGTTCTTTTATTGTTTTTGGTCCAAATTGAGTTTGTTGGAGTGTAAAAGAAAATGAAAGTTTAAAGGCGATATGTAACTAAGCTGTTGCAAGAAAAATGTTATTCTGATACTTTGTCATTCTGAACGTAGTGAAGAATCTTTTACAGCTAGAAAGATCCTGAAACAAGTTCAGGATGACGAGTGGGAAGTACTTTCCTTAATAAATAGATTTTCCGGTAAAGATTACTTAGTGGGTTGGAAAGTCTTCTCATTAGTGACGGCAGTAGGCTAACCAATAACAAATGAACTATTGAATTAATTACATTCCCGAATCGGCAGCATTAGGATTTTCATCGTACCACCTGCCCTGTACTTTCATTACTTTTTCGATAATATCACGCACAGCGGTTTTGCCTCCATTGTAGGGAGAAATGAATGTAGAAATTGCTTTTATCTCTTCTACGGCATCCGCCGGGCATGTTGGGAGCCCTACTAGTTTCATTACTTTTAAATCAGGGATATCGTCGCCCATATAAAGTACCTCTCCTGAAGTAATGCCCTTATCTTGAAGATATTGATTGAAAATGGCAACCTTATTTCCGGTTCCGAGGAACACATCGGTTACGCCCAGATTAAAAAATCGTTTGCCCATGGCAATACCATCTCCACCAGATATAATACAGATGTTATATCCTTTTTTAACGGCTAATTGCATGGCATAGCCATCTTTAATGTTAAAAGTGCGCAACGACTGGCCATTATCAGTAACCTGAACTGATCCATCAGTAAGCACACCATCTACATCAAAAATGAAAGTGGTGATCTCTTTTAATTTCTGGAGAAACATTGGCGCGTTTGGCGTTTAGGGTTAAGCACTCGGTGCCGACTCAGGACTGAGGACTCCGAACTAGTTACTGATTATCTCTCCACTCGTATACCCAGGCAGATTGAATTTGCTCTAAATGGCCTTCACTGCTTTCTTCGCGGGTACCTTTAAAGTTTGGCAATTCTAACACCCATTCTAAAAGTTCAGTAAAGCGGATACGGTAGATTTTGGCTTCTGTAAAATCATCACCAAATTTCTCATATAAAGACATTGCTATATCTTCATAATCGTTCCAATAAAAAGGTAAAGCAAATTTATCGTTGTTCATGTTGTTTTGTTGGTTAATTGTTGAAATTGGTTAATCGACTCCCGACTAAGGACTTTGGACTAAGGACTAAACCTAGTGTCCCATAAAATCAGACTGGTCTGGTATGGTCACTTCGATATCGCCGTTAATCACCACACACTGGCAACCTAAACGGGAAGTAATTTTCGGACGGACTGCTCTATCGATAAAGTCTTCTTCTTTGTCAGAAATCTCTTCGATATTGTCCATACCTTTTGTTACGTACACATGGCAGGTACTGCAACCACAAACACCACCACAGTTGTGCTGTAATTCGATTCCATTATCCAGACAAACATCTAAAACAGATTCGCCGGCGGCTATTGGTAATTCAATAGATTCGTGATCTGCTTCTTCAAAATTTATTTTTAGTTTAAAAATGCTCATAATTATTTTGCAAAAGTAATAAGCAGAAGCCGTAATTATGCTATTTCAGCGTTAATTTTATGCTATCGCTTAATGTTTGATAAATGTTCTGCAATTCGGGCATATCGGTTAACATGCTCAAATGCTTATTTAAAGTGCTTTCATCAGCCCTAACTGCTGGCCCAGTCTGCACATTTTCAGGTAGATTGCTCATTACCTTATCGGCTGTTTCGGCAATTAATGGCCTGATGATTTCAAAATCCAAACCGTTCTGACTTAAAATTTCATTTGCCAAAGCGTATAGGTGATTCGGAAAATTACAGGCAAATACCGCTGCCAGGTGTAATACTTTTCTTTTCTCGCCATTTAACTTATATACTTCCCTGCTAATTTTAGCAGCGAGATTGCTTAAAATCGTTAACTGACTTTCATCGTTCGCTTCAATACAAAGTGGAATATTTTCAAATGAAACCTCTTTTTCTTTTGAAAAAGTTTGCAAAGGATAAAATACTCCCGCTTTAGTAACTTGTGATGATAAAATATTAATATCTGTAGTTCCAGAGGTATGTACCACCAGGCCAGTTACATTTTTCAATGATTTAGCAACGCTTTCAATCGCATCATCTTTTACCGAGATGATATATAAATCAGCATTTTGCTTAATTTCATTTAAATCGCCAATGGATTCAGTTGCAATCGATTGTGCCAATAAGATTGCATTATCCAGGTTTTGACTGTACACCTGCACAATCTCTTCGCCCTTGCTTTTTAAAGCCTTTGCTAAGTGTGTGGCAACATTTCCAGAACCTAATAAAACAATTTTCATGATTTTATGCGACTTTGGCCTCTTTTCGTCTTCTAAAAATTGAAAGTAAGAAACCCACAACCATTACGATGGTACCAGCCCAGTATAAATTGATGAAAGGAAATTCAATTGCTTTAAAAACAACCCAATCTTTAGCTTGTTGAGGTTTTTCAAAAATCTGAAGCTCTACTTTTTTCTCATCTGGTAAAACCCTCGAGAAACGAAATTTCAAATCCAATTCATCCACTTTACGGGCGAAATCGAAAGTATTATTACCTTTTATTAAGAAAATAGGCTCCGTGTTGTAAACTTTACCGGCTGCATTAATTTCTAATGGTAAACCAACCGCATAATCGCCTTGCGCAAGTACTAAATCTTTGGCATTAGGTTTTCTATCTAAATCTTTCACCGTAATCACACCGCTTGAAGTATGGATAGTATCGCCTACTGAAACTTTAACAATACGCGGTGCTTTATAGTTTTCATCATCCGAATGACCTTCATGGTCATCATGCGATTCTTTTTTAATGGCTGCACTGGTAATATGTGTGTACACATCGTAAGTTAAATAGTGCTTGGTATCAGGAGAGGCAATCAAACCCATTTTTTCATTATCCTGCACGTGCGGATGCAAATTAAAATCTTCTTTCACCTTCCCTTCTTTATCTAAAACTTTAAAATTAAGCGTATAAATGGTATTGGGTGCTACAGTAGTATCGGCTACATAGGTTACAGTATACTTACCCATCTTTTTGGGCTCGTTTTTATATAACATGATGTTCTCACCAGGTTTTTCCGTCTTCTCGAAATCTTTTACAGGAATAAAATTATTCGCGTTGATGGATAGTGGTTTGTTGGTCGCCGCAGAAATTAATGCACCTAAAATCAGGAAAGCAAAGCCAATATGCGCAATTGCTGATCCAGCCAATTTTGCCTTGCCACCGAAAGCCTGGTATAATACCGCAGCGTTAGAAAGTACTGCAAATAAACAACTAAAGGTAATAAGGATGTACATGGTGTTGGTGTAAATCCCAGCCACATACACTAAACCTGCGGTTAAAACAATCGAAAACAAAATCGCAGAGATTAAACTGCTATAAAATTTCCGAGGATCTGTTCTTTTGTATTTTAAATATTGGGAGAAACCCGAAATCAAGGTAATTAATACCGCAAATGGGGCTTGCCATTGATTATAGTATTTAACGGCATCGATTGGAGGCGAAAAATTAGTTCCAAAGGCTTTGTTAAATACAGGAACCGAAGTGGAGAATATGACCTGGATGCAAGCGATAGTTACCACTAAAGCGCCAATAAACATCCAGAATTCGCGAGAATAGGTTTCTTCATCTTTAGTGGTAATCGGCAATTCTTTCCACCGTACTACAATCAACGTTATGGCCAAAACTGCAAAAACTACGTTGTACAATATTAGGTGACCAAACATTCCCATATCAGTGAACGAGTGTACAGATGTATCGCCCAAAATTCCGCTTCGTGTTAAAAACGATGCATAAAGCACCAATAAGAAACTTAAAAACACCAATGCAATGGCTGTAAAATAAGCATGACCCGTATTTTTATACGCAATCATTACGTGTACGGCACCAATTAAGGTTAACCACGGTATTAAAGATGCATTTTCTACCGGATCCCAAGCCCAGAAGCCGCCAAAGTTTAACGCTTCGTAAGCCCAGAAAGAACCCATAATAATACCAGTACCTAAAACCATTACCGCAAAAAGCGTCCATGGTAAAGCTGGCTTAATCCATTCTTTATATCTTTTTTGCCATAAGGCCGCAATGCCATAAGCAAAAGGCACAACCATACTGGCGAAACCCAAAAACAAAGTTGGCGGGTGGATTACCATCCAATAATTTTGCAACAATGGATTTAACCCTTTACCATCTGTGATGAATTTAAGATAGTTTTTATAGTTTTCAGGATTCGCAAAAACCACAGGTGCCTGTGCTTTTAAATCCATGGCATCTCTTAAAAGTATAAATGGGGAACTTCCAATGCGTTCACCGAAAATCTCTACACCTAAAAGCATAGAAGTTAAAAACAGTTGTGAGAATGCTACAACCGTCATTACAGGGCTTTCCCATGATTTGGCTTTCCAAATCAACAACGTACCAAGAAATGATTGCCAGAAAGCCCAAAGCCAAAAACTACCTTCTTGTCCTTCCCAAAATGCTGATATGATGTAATATACAGGAAGTTGCTTTGATGAGTGAGATTGAACGTAATAGTACTCAAAATAATGACCAAGTACCAGATAAAACAAAATGGCACCAATACCGATAATACTGGCAAAATTAACCAGGTATCCAATACGGCCTAAGTTTCTCCAGGATTTTTCTTCTAATTTTTTATCGCGGCTGGCAAAAAAATACGATATAGTTGATAGTAATGATGCACTAAATGCCAGAACAATAAAAAACTGTCCGATTTTACCTGGTAACAGGTGTTCGCCTACAAATTGAATATCCATTAAATAAATTAGTTATATTTTTTTTCGCCGTACTTACCTACCGTATCAACCTTACCGTCTTTATTAATTTCAACAAGGTTATCGTTATACTTAGATGGGCATTTCATTAAAATTTTCGATGCGTAAAATTTGTCCTTATCCATTTTACCGATAAGCACTAATTTTTCAGACTTTTCAAAATCCTGTGGCTTGGTACCAGCATAGATTACCTCTCTCACTTCTCCCTTTTCATCTTTCATGTGGAATGAAAAATGGTTCGCGTCTTTTACGGCATCGTAGTAAGTACCCATTGATTTTACCCAATAGCCCATAACATGTTCTTCTTTCTCAGAAAGAGTTGCTTGTTTGAAATTAGAGTAGGTGTCGGTATTTGCATTTAAGCTAAATAAAATCCCTACGGAAATCGCGATGGTAATCAACCCAATGATTGCACTTTTCTTCATGGTTATACTTGTTGTAAAAGCTGGCAACAAAGATAGAAAAATAGGCTTAGCCAGCATTCTTTTACATTTTTCTTGTCTTTATATTGACAATCAACTGATTTTTGAAGGGCAAATATTTGTTCTGAATCCCTATTTATAACCGATCTTAAGTAATATCTTAAATCGCTTAAAAGTTCGGCTTGAAATTATTAAGTTTGGTCCGTCAGATAATTATCCCTTTTTTACATTCCACGCAGTAAACATAAACCGGATTAATATGAACTTGAAACAGTTTTATAAGTTATTGTTATTTATCTTTTTGATTCCCATTTTAAGCTCCTGCTTTGAGGTAATTGAAGAAATTTCAATGAAAAACAATGGTACCGGTGATGTTATCCTCACCATAAATTTAAGTCAGAGTAAAACAAAGGTGGCTTCTGTAATGATGTTAGACAGTGTACAGGGCTATAAAGTTCCCAGTAAACAGAAAATCCAACAAGAATTAAATGAAGCAGTGGCCTATCTGAGAAAATCAGAAGGAATTTCGAATGTAAAAAGCACGAGTGATTTTAATAATTACATCGCAACCATCAGCTTTTCTTTTAAAGACGTTTCAAATATCAACAACATCACCAAAAATATTCTTGCGCAGCAAAAAATTAAGGCAACCAATACTTCGTCCTACACCTATAGCAAGGCTACCAAAACCTTTAGCCGAAAATACCAGGCAATCGGTACCGCTAAAACAGAATTCAATAAATTAAAAGCAAAAGACAAGGCGGTTTTTAACGGTGCTACCTATACCAGCATCTATCGTTTCGAATCTCCTGTAATAAGTAGCGCCAATCCGGCATCAAACGTGTCGAAATCCAAAAAAGCCGTGATGTTGAAAAGCAGCATTATGGATTTAATTAACGGAAAAATTAACGTATCAAACACTATACAACTATCTAAATAATCATGTATATAACCTCAATGGTAAATAAACATGATCCTTATCTCTAAAAAAATCTATCTAAATGAAAAAAATTCTAATTGCCATCTCCCTGTTTTTATCGCTAAACTTTGCGCAGGCACAAGATTTAGTCAAAAAAATTCCATCAAATGCTTTCACAGTCGCTACCATAAAAGGCGATAATGTTTTTAAGCTCATGTTCGTAAAAGATTTTAACGAATCTTTTGTAGGCAAGAAATTATTAACGGAAACCTCTAAATCTCTGGATAAAAACTTTACCAGTATAGAAGATTTCGGGATTAACCTGGAGAAAAACATGTATTACTTCAACCAGTTGAATGATAGCATTACCTACAACTGTTTTTTAATTCCGATAAAGGATGCCAAAAAATTTGAAAGTTTGATTGAAAACAAAGAGAAAAAATTTACGCAACAGGGCGATATCCGTACAATGGTTTTACCTGATAGCACGAGTATCATCAAATGGAACAATAACATGCTTTATTTTGTAACAGGAAGCATTAAAAGTTCGTTTTTTGCCGATTCTGTTAAATCTGCCCGTTATGGGATTAAATACACAAAATATGGGTGGGATACAGTAGGATTAGATAGTACTGCTGTGGCTGTAGATTCGGTGGCTACGGTTGCTTATCCTGAAGAGATTAATACTCCCGCTAAAGTAAAATCTTCTAAAAAGACAAAAACTACTAATAAAAAGAAAAAATCAGCAAAAAAAGCCCCTAAAGGTAAAACACTAAAGAAATCTACTGCTGGTAAAAAGAAAAAGCCAGTTAGTGATGGTTTTATTTATGATGGAATCTCACCAGACATGCCCGATGATGCGGTAAGAGATAGTGCTGTAGCCTATGCTTCGGGCGATGTAGCGGACGCTGCAAATTATAATCAGGATGGTGATGAAAAGCACTATCAAGAGTACCAGAAAGAACTGGCAGAACAGGATGCCAAGAAAAAAAGACTGGCTTTTACCTGGATGACTGCTCAGGCCGATAATATTTTCAACGGCACTTACCAATCTATTGAGACAAATAAATCTTATACCTCAAGTTTGGATAACAAAGCCATCGCAGAGCTTTGGGTATCGAGCCTGCAGGATGTTTACAATTCAATTGCGCCAGAATTTGGCACTTATGGCAAAGCAGGTCTCATGAAAGGTTATGGCAGTTTAAACGCCAAACTTTTTATGGATAACAAAAGTTTCCGTATTTCTACGGGATTAGAGCTGGCTCAGGAACAAGCCGATGCTTATAAAAAAATTATGAACAGGAAGTTGAACAAAAACTTTCTGAAATATGTAGACAGCGAAAAAGCCCTTGGTTTTATGAGCTATTCTATTGATACTAAATCCTATTTAGAAGAATTCCCGAAGTTAATGAAACAAACTTACGGTTCATTTTTGGGCGGTAAAATGGAAGATGAAATTGATCTTGGCACTGATTTATTCAGTCTTTTGCTTGATGAAGAAGCAGTAAGCAAAGTAATTAAAGGTGATGCGCTATTCGTAATCAATGGATTAAAAACCAAAGAAGTTACTTATACCACTTATGAGTATGATGATGATTACAATCAGAAAGAGGTAACAAAAACCAAAAATGAAACTTTACCTGATTTCCTTTTCATGTTCTCTTCTGAAGATACCAGGTTGATCAATAAACTGATTAAATATGGTATTCATAAAAATATGGTAACGGTTGAAAACAACATTTATAAAATCCAGGAGAAGAAAAGCCCGATTGATATTTACTTTATGATTAAAGACGGAATTGTGTTTTTTGGCAATTCTTTAAGCGAGATGCAAAGCATCAGTAATAATCAACACAACAACAAAATCAGCAAACTGCACAAAGACCTGTTGAGCAAAAACAATTTCAGCTTCCTGTTTAATGCTAAAAATCTTGTAGGAAAAGTACCAGATTCGGAAATTGGTGGTGAAGAAACCGCTAAGAAATTTAACAGTACTTTAGAAAAAATGGGCAATGTGTACATGAAATCGAACCCGATTAAGGGCAGATTGGTTTCAGCAGATATTAGTGCTGAAATTCCGAACGGGCATGAAAATGCATTGAAGTATTTATTCTCGCTAATTGAAAATGCAGCGAAGTAGATCAGTTGGCAGTTTTCGGTTGGCAACCAACAGTATGCAATGCTACAGTTAACCGATTAACCGTTTTAAACAGTTAACCATATTCCATGAAGAAATTTTTAAAAATAACAGCAGCGATAGTAATATTGCTGCTGCTTTGTTATTTCGGCTTTTTCAAATACAGACAAATCCAGGCCAATAAGATATCCATACCTGTTGCTACCAATGCTTTGTTTAAAATTAATGTTGATGAACTATACAAAACCATTGCGGTTAGTTATCTGAAACATCCTGGTCAATATTCAGGAGCAGACAAGAAAGGGATCAAAGAAAGGTTAACCGATTTAAACACAGGCTTAAAAATACCGGCAAATATTTACATATACACGTTAAAAGGAAAGGCTAAAAATACTTTTTTCTCGAGTTTCGAAATAGCCGATAGCTTGGCATTTAACCGCTTTATTCTGAAAAAGCTTGCATTAATCAAAAAGGAAGCTCATTTTTTCCAGTCTGCAGATTCAACATTTTGCCTTCTGTTTAACAAAAAAACGGTAAGTCTGGCATTTACCCTGAAAAAGGAGCCGGTAAAAAATATACTGGACGAAATCCAATCTCAGAAAAACATGGTTAAAATTAGCGATAGCAAGTTTGAGCAAATGGCCAGCTTTTCCGATCACCTGTCTTTTCAAAATGAAGAAACTTTAAGTAAAGTTAATTTTACAGATGGAAAAATTGATTTTAACAGTGAATTAGTGAATAAGTGGATAGAACCTGCTGCTGAACCTAAGCATCGGATTTTGAATCCCCAAAGTACAGTGAGTATGTGGTTAAACGGGAAGTTTAAACCTGCTTTGTCTAAAAAAAATGCAGCTGAAAGCCTTTCTCTACTTTCAAAAGATAGTTTTTTCAGATTTTACAAAGATTACGTGGATTTTGAATGGACAAACACCATTACGCAGGTAGATACCATTGTTGGCTACGAGTACAATGACGACTTTGAGCAGGTGGAGAAAAAAATTCTTCAAGACCGGAAGATTCCCTCGATTACTATAAATCTAAATGCCGACGATAAAGCAATGAATACTTATCTTAAATCACTAGGTGCATTAGATCAATCTACCGGAAAGATTAGCAGCGCAATGATTCCTTTATACCAGTTTTATTTTAAAGGCAGTAATGGTAATGTTCAGTTAAGTACAGTTCAAAGCGCTAAACCCGATTTGAAAAAAGCATCATCTGACGACTTTTTTTATTTTAAAGTTGATTTTAAAAAGTTGATCAAACAAACATCAATACCCCTAATTGGGGATAAACTGGGAACTTTTAGTCAACTGGAGATCAAAGCAAAAAGTATAGAAAAAGACAAAATCAAACTAGAATCGGAACTTTTATTTTTAAATGAGGATAGTAACGCCTTGATTCAACTTTTAAAAACGTTTAAAAATGGATTCAATAGCTCGTTAAATTTTAATATTGATATTCCGGCAAACAAGTAGAGTATTTCCAGCAGATTCAAGGGGATTTACGCAGAGTATTGTGATCTTTTATGTTATTCTTATAAATCATACAAGTCGTTTGATAGTCTACGATTGACAGATTTCAATAGAGTGGTCGTCTTTCCCGCGCAGGCGGGAATCTTAAAGCGCTTGCATTACGATTCCCAATCAAGTTGGGAATGACGACCCTCATAAGCTAACATTTGCAAGATTAAGATGGCTTCGCAGTAACGAAATTAGGCAACAAAAAAACCTTACAGTTTTTAGAACTGTAAGTTTTTTTATTTACCGTTGAGGGAAAGCCTTAAACCTTCTGCCTTCCTACCCCAGGCCTTATTATGGCCAAACGCCTAAATTCATATAAGAAACGGCAATTTTATCAATTGAATTTACAAAAGCAGCAGTTCTCAAGGTTTGCGTGCCTGGTTTGTTCATCAATGTTTCGCGGATTTCATGATAAGAATGAATCATGGTGTCTTCTAAACCAGAGTTTACCAATTCCATTTCTGATGCGCCCTTAACAATCATTAAACGGTGCTCCGGAAGGATGGTTTTACCGGTTAAGTTCTCTAAAGTATTGATCAGATTGGCATTTGAGTTAGCTGCATAACGGTTCTCCATACGGCCAAATGCCACATGTGAAAGGTTTTTCAGCCATTCGAAATAAGAAACCGTAACCCCACCTGCATTGCAATACATATCAGGAATGATGATTCCGCCCATTTCGGTAAAAATGGCTTCAGCTTCTGGCGTAGTTGGTCCGTTTGCACCTTCAGCAATAATTTTTGCTTTGATATTGCGGATATTAAGCTCAGTAAACTGATTTTCTAATGCAGCCGGAACAATGATATCACAATCTTGCTCTAAACCTTCCATCGAATTTTTAAAGCTGGTAGCACCAGGGAAATCTAAAATTGAACCTGTGTTTTTACGGTGTGCAAAAACCTCATCAACGTTTAATCCATTAGGGTTATAAATAGCCCCTTCAAACTCACAAAGTCCGACAATTGTAGCACCAAATTCGGCTAAAAATTTAGCTGAGTGATAACCTACGTTACCTAATCCCTGTACAATTACTCTTTTATCGCCTAAACCAGCTTTAAAACCAATTTTAGCCATATCTTCTGCTACTTCAACACATTCGCGTACCGCGTAAGCTACTCCACGTCCTGTAGCTTCTTTACGTCCACGAATACCATGTAAAGCAATTGGCTTACCGGTTACACAGCCTAAAGCATCTAACTGACCAGGGTTCATGGTCATATAAGTATCGGCAATCCAGCTCATTTCGCGTTCGCCAGATCCGTAATCCGGAGCAGGAACATCAATACCAGGGCCAATAAAGTTTTTCTTAATTAATTCTGTGGTATAACGACGTGTGATGGTTTCCAGTTCGGCAACACTGTATTGTTTCGTATTAATTTTGATACCACCTTTTGCACCGCCAAACGGAACGTTAACAATAGCACATTTGTAAGTCATTAAGGCAGCAAGCGCCATCACTTCATCTTCATTAACCATTTCACTGTAGCGGATACCGCCCTTTGTAGGGCTCATGTGGTGAGAGTGCTCAACACGCCAGGCATCAATTACTTCAAAACCGTTTCCGCGGCGGATTGGAAATTGGAAACGATACACACTATTACATGTTTTAATCTGGTTCAATAAACCTTCCGGATGATTGGTGAATTGAGCCGCACTGTCAAAGTTCTTACAAACATCTGCAAAGAACTTGTTCTCGTCTGCTAGATTAGCCATTATTTATTTTTTATATTGAATAAGTTTTCAGTGCAAAATTGCCTAAAAAATCTGCACATATCCAAATGCAAAAAGACTTAGTGTATAGCTAACACCACCCTATACAGGCTTTAAAACAGGCTTTATACCGATTATACCAAACTGTTCAAAAACGACATTTAAACAGGTTTAAACAAGGATATATTGACTCCTCAACCAGATTAAAACGACTATTTTCATAGGTTTTCTTATTGTTATTCGGGATGAAAAAAAATTATAAAAAAAATATCCACAAGACTATTTTATTGCTAATCTCATTAATCAACAAACCGAAACACCCTTAAAATTACGAATATCATAAATTTTGCATCAGAAATAAGACATAAAAAAGGAGATCAAAATTATTTTGATCTCCTTTTAAATCTCATCCAGACTATCGCAATACGATCCGTCTTATTTATTGATGTGGTTTTCTTTTTCGATTTTCTTTAATCTTTTATCAATTGAGAAAAGATAAGCCAAGAGGCCAACGAGTATAATTACGATACATATTACCACAACATATATCTTTCCATTGCTACGAAGGCTATCAGCCATTTCCACGCCATTATCTTGTGCAAATAACTGCATGGTGGCCATCATTAAGATCAGGGAGAAAAATATCTTCTTCATTTTAGTTATGTTGTTGTTTGTTTTCAATATTGCGAATTCTGAAACGAATAGTGTACACCCAGTAACCGATTAAGATCCAGCCCAAACATGCAGGATAGAACACCATGCGCATACGGCTATCCAAATCGTAACTGTTAAAACCAGGGTTACCACCATTACCCGGGTGTAGCGAATCTTTTAAACGTGGTAACACAAAAAGCAACACCACCATCATTGGGAAGGCAAAAATATTATAAATAGCAGAAATTTTTGCTCTTTTTTGTTCTTCATCAATTGCATTCCGGAGAATGAGATAAGCAAAGTAAAGCAAAATTGAAATGGCAGCGAAATTCTGTTTAGGATCGAAACTCCAAAATTGTCCCCAGGTATATTTAGCCCAGATGGCACCGGTAACTAAACCTAAAAGGCCAAAAATAATTCCGGCATTTACACTCTCTACAGCCTTCATATCGTCGATTTCACTCTTGCTACTCAGTGACTTTACACTATAGAAAACAGAAATCGAAAACAGCACAATCATGGCAAACCACATCGGAACATGGAAATACAGATTACGGATGGTTTCGTTCAAAATAGCCAGATGTGGTACGCCAAGCAACAAACCTGCTATCGCAGTATAAATCACCAGAATTGAACCTAAAATTTTCCACCAAATTTTATTCATACATTATATAATTTTGAAATGATTGAGTTTTAATGAGATTATATTCTTCTTTATGGTTTAAAAATCATCAAGGATTTATACCTGCAAACTTCTCATTCTATAATTCAATCGTTCTCTCATTCAATCATTAATTTAATCTCTCCAAAGGTAAGGAAATAACAATAAAGACGTTGCCACCATCAGTACATTCACCACCAGTAACATCGCTATTTCATCGTAACTATTCTCCCAAGGCAAGCCGTCGACGGCATTTTTGGCCAGTTTAATTAACAAGATCAATACCGGAATAATGATCGGAAAACTTAAAATAGCCATCAACATACCACCATTACCAGCTTTACTTGCTATTGCCGAAACCATGGTAAATACAGTAGAAAAACTGATACTGCCCAATACCACGGCGATATAATACATGATTAAATCGGGCGGGGTAAAAGAATCGAAAACCAGCGTATAAAAACCTAAAGCAATTGTGGTAAGCACCAGCATTAATATGGTATTGTAAACAGTTTTTGAAATTAAAACTGCAGCTGGACTGGCCAAAATATAACTGTAGAGCTGTTGCCCCTTTGTTTCCTGTAAAAAACTTTTTGATACACCATTAATAGAGGCAAAAAGCATGATAATCCAGAATAAGGCATTCCAGGTTAATTTATCACCAAGGCTTACAAATGACAGGTAACAAGTAAAAATAGTAGAAACCACATAGAGCAATACACCGTTAATGGTATATTTGGAGCGCCACTCTAATAATACTTCCTTGTGAATTAAATATTTAACCTCTTTGGCCAATTGCATAACCGCAAAGATACTTTTATTGATAAATATTGCACGCTTAAATTGTTGTATTGTTGTAATTTTGTTCGGAAACTAATTTAGCCACGGGGACGCAGAGAAAGATTTAAACAACAGACAAAAAGGATAAATACCGATGGCATTTTTAAAGCAGTAGAATCGGGATTAATGGCATATAAATTTTATGGCTACCGAGACACAGAAGACGCGGAGAAAGACCATTAACCACAGATAATAAGGATAAACACAGATGCTATTCTTTCGAGTAGCATAAACGAGGTTAAAGGCATTTAAAATTTAATTAAACACGTAGACACAGAAAACACTAAGAAAACAATATGCACAAAAATCTGTGTTCATCCGTGTAAATCTGTGGTAAATTAGAAATATGAACTACGCATCAGTTATAGAAACGCCTATTGGCAGATTAAGCATCCTGGCTGATGAGGATTTTGTACATGCCGTTACTTTTGAAGAAAAGGACATTGCTGATTTGATAGAAAACGAACTGACCATAAAAGTTGCCAACCAATTAAAAGCATATTTTAATGGAAAGCTTCGGGATTTCGATTTCCCGATGAAACAAAAAGGGACTGAGTTTCAGCAGGAGGTTTGGCAGAATTTATTAACTATTCCTTTTGGCGAAACGACTTCATATGCTAAATTTTCTGCCCACAATCCGTTAGCGATACGGGCTATTGCTGTAGCAAATGGGAAAAACAATATTGCCATTGTAGTACCATGCCATAGGGTAATTGGCAGTAACGGCAAACTGGTTGGTTATGCCGGAGGTTTATGGCGTAAACAGTGGCTGCTACAACATGAACGTGAGATTGCCAAAAAAGGACAAACAGAATTAAAATTTTAAAACCATAATTTTAGCAGATGAATAACGATCAAGCCGGAACACCAAATAATTATCTAAAAGCCATACGATTAATCAATATTGAGGGCGACAAATGCGCTTTTGAAACGGGTAAAATCCCGATCCGTCAACATATTAATGCAAACTATTTTTTCGCCCAAACTGATGTATCAACTTTAGAGAAAATCCCCCACCCTGCACCGAGGAGGCAATATGTAATTACGCTTAAGGGTAAACTCCGGTTTACAGTAAGCAATGGCGAAACTTTTATGATTGAACCTGGGATTATCCTTATTGCCAATGATACTGCCGGAGAAGGACATACCTGGGAAGTTATAGATGGCAATGAATGGGAAAGGATCTATATTCCATTGGAAGAAGATACTGATGATTATTTTATTGCAGATTAAGATCCTCAAAACCAAGATTAAGCCAATTTCGTAAGTCATATCAAACCTATGATTTTATGAAAACAGTCTGTTCCCTCCTGCTTGTTCTCTTCTCTTACCTGCCGATGGAAAAAAATATTCCGGTGACTAAGTTAGACCTAAAAAAATATTCGGGAACATGGTATTCTTTATATTCTATCCCCACCATTTTTGATAAAGGGAGTCGTGAAACAACTACCAGGTATACTTTGAATAAGGATGGTTATTACAACGTGCTCACTACTTATAAAAAACCTGGAGATGATAAGACTTACTCCAGAACTTCAAAAATGTTTCCATCGGAAGATGGTGATAAAGGAGAGTTACAAGCACAATTTATCTGGCCGATAAAGGTTGACTATTGGATTATCGAACTTGCAGACGATTATTCTTATGTAGTGGTGGGGCATCCCGAGCATAAGTTTTTGTTCATCATGAGCCGCAATCAGACGATGCCGAAGAAAACCCATGATGAAATTGTAACCAGATGTAAAGCTAAAGGATATGAGGTTGGTAAATTAACCTCGCAACAACACGAAAAAGATTAAGCTGTAATTTTTTCGCCGCGTTTAACACTGAAAAGCATAAATACAACACCTACCAAAAGTACAATCCAGCCCCATTGGAAATGAACAACTTTACCGATAAGTTTATTTGCGAAGCCATATTTAGTGTAATTGTTTGCTGTAAAATAAACAGCAATTACCGCTAAAACATACCAGATAGCCATTACAAAACTCATAAACCTAAAGACCCCTACTTTTCTGATAAATAGAACCAATACCGAAATTGCTATAATAGCATAAGTGATCAAAAACAAACGTGCATCTGATTGATACAAGTTCCAATTGCCTTTAATGGGCACTTTTAGCATGGGGCAGAAACCTGCAATAACGCATAACAATATGCCTAACCAGGCCCTGAATTTATTTAATACTAACATAGTTAAAAATGATTAAACTGATTTTAACGATTCTACCGATTGGCAATTGTTTGTAATGGAAGTTAATGGTTTAATTGCTAACTTACCTGGCATTTTTTAATGACTAATGACTAATGACTAATGACTAATGACTAATGACTAATGACTAATGACTAATGACTAATGACTAATGACTAAAACTACTGCCCTTCAATAATCCCCATCTTATCTGCAAAATGAGCACAATAATCGCGTAAATCTTCAACAATTAAAGTTTCGTTTGTGGCTTTTAAAAAGCTGTCGGCCATGGTTTGCAAAGTTTCGTAGAAGAAACGTTTCATTTCATCAACAGGCATATCCTTTGTCCAAAGATCTATCTTTAAGGTATTCTTATAATTGTGGTCCCAAACTGATAAAAACATCGCCTTTGCAGGTACTTTATCAGCGTTACCAGAATCTGTGCTTTCCCAAAGTATGTTATCCGGGTTGTTGCCTTCATCTAACTCAACGGTTATTTTTATTTCTGCTTTTTTCATATTAATATTGATTTCACCGATTTAACAGATTCCTCCGATTTAGACCGACTAATTTTTACGGATGCAAAGATGCTTAATATTAGTTTTACTTCATCGCAGCTTTAAACTACTTTTTGTAATATTAACATCAAGATTGCCGCAATAAAGGTAAATATCAATTCTACTATCCAAATACGCTTAATATCTTTCAATGTGAAGCGAAAAATCATATCTGTAATAAAGGTTACCAGAATTAGGCAACCTAAAACAAGAAGGTAAAAACCATCCATATTTACATGACGTGGTGCTGTACTTTTCTCCGAAAAGAGATTTACAACCACCAGGCCCAAACCAATGGCACTTACAATATTTAAAGGTGTAACCCTAAAGTTCATCTCTGTTTATTTATTTGTTTTCAATTGTCAGATGGAGCCTTTGAAAGTTGAAATAATTATTTAGAAAATTAATAATTATTTTAATTGTGTCGGGTTCATTACTTTTTCTTATCGAATTTTTTGCCCTTTTTAAAACTCTTTATCTGTTTACCAGCCTTTGCTTTAGCTTTCTCCCTCACCTTTTTTTCTATTGCCGCAGCATGCTTTTTCTCGTGGAAAGCCCCTTGAAAATCAGGATCTTCCTTACGTTTCTGCATATCAATTTCTTTTGCAATATGCTGGCGCTCTTCGTAAGGGGTTTCATCAATGAATACACCTTCCGGAATTTCGGCCACCGGAATGTATTGGCGGATCAATTTTTCGATCTTGCGGATATAATATTTTTCGGCATCAGTTGCAAAGGTAATCGCATCACCTTTGGCAAAAGCCCTGCCCGTACGGCCAATACGGTGTACATAATCTTCGATAATGATAGGCACATCGAAATTGATCACATGACTCACATCACTTACATCAATCCCCCTACTCGCCACATCTGTAGCCACCAATACCCTGATATTACCTTCTTTAAAGCTATTTATAGAGTTAATCCTGGTGTTCTGTCCTTTATTGGCATGGATTACACGAACATTTTCAGCACCATATCTTCTTTCAATAAAACTGAAAATATTATCGGCAACCGTTTTGGTTTTACAAAAAATAATCAGACGGTTAAAAGTCTCATCATTTTTCAGTAAATGCTGCAACAGGTTAATTTTCGTTTTGAAATTCGGAACGTAATATAAAGTCTGCGTTACGTTTGCAGCAGGGGTTGCTTGTGCAGATGCCTCAATTACAAGCGGATTATTTAAGAAATCGCCTGCAATCTTTTGTACTAAGTCGCTCATGGTTGCCGAGAACAACAAATTCTGGCGTTTGCGCGGAACAATTTCTAAAATCCTATGAATAGAGCCAATAAAGCCCATATCCATCATTTTATCGGCTTCATCCAACACCAAAAATTTCAAACTCTGGGTGTTAATATCGCCGGCTAAGTACAAATCCAAAAATCTTCCCGGCGTAGCAATCAAAATATCAACGCCCTTTGCAATTTGCTCTTTCTGTGTTTTCGGACCAATTCCACCAAAAATAACTAAAGAACGTAAATCGGTATAAGTAGAAAATAATTTCACCTGTTCTGCAATCTGCATGGCCAGTTCGCGTGTTGGCGACAAAATCAGTGCTCTTGGATGATCGCCCTGAGCATATTTCAACTGCATTAAAATTGGCAAAACAAAAGCAGCAGTTTTTCCTGTACCAGTTTCAGCAATACCAAAAATATCCTGTCCAGATAACACTGGAGCGATTGCTTTTTCCTGTATCGGCGTGGCAACGGTGTAACCTGCATCGGCAACTGCATTTAAAATTTGCCTGTTTAACTTAAATTCTTCGAACGATTTTGCCATAGCGCACAAAGATAGTGATTAAGGTTGAGGGTTTGAAGGTGTAAGGCAGAAGGTTTCAATAACATCTAAAAAACAAGGTTTCTTTTATAAGAATTAGTAGAAAAGCAAGTTCAGTGATTCTTCTTTCAGCAAGCCCCGCCATCCGCTTTACTTCGTGCCCGCTCCTGTCGGGTTTATTTAACCTAAAACAGTAGTATTAAACATAATTTCCCATTACCGCAGCATCAAAATCTTGATACCTGATACTCGCTACTTAACACTAAATTACTACCTTTGAAACCATGAATACTTACCTGATAAAAGCTGCGACAATTGTAAATGAAGGACAAAAAATTGTCGCTGATGTATTGATAAAAGATGGATTAATTGCCAAAATCGGTCAAAATTTATCTGCACCTGATGCGCAGGAAATTAATGCAGAAGGAAAATATCTTTTACCAGGAATGATTGACGATCAGGTCCATTTCCGCGAGCCGGGATTAACCCATAAAGCCGATATTTTTACCGAAAGTATGGCTGCAGTAGCTGGTGGTATTACCTCATTCATGGAAATGCCTAATACTGTGCCCAATACCCTAACTCAAGATTTATTGGCTGATAAATACGAAATTGCTTCCCAAACCTCATTGGCCAATTACTCATTTTACATGGGTGCCAGTAACGACAATATTGAAGAGGTTTTAAAAACCGATCCTAAAAATGTTTGCGGAATTAAGGTTTTTATGGGTTCATCAACCGGGAATATGCTGGTAGACAATGAAAAAACCTTAGAAAATATCTTTAGCAAAGCGCCAATATTGGTAGCTACGCATTGTGAAGATGAAGCAACCATCCGCGAAAACTTAGCTAAGTTTAAGTCGCAATATGGTGACGATTTAACAATCGATATGCACCCTTTAATCCGCAGTGCAGAGGCTTGTTATAAATCATCATCACTAGCGGTCGAACTGGCAAAAACTTACCAAACGCGTTTGCATATCCTGCACATTTCTACAGCAAAAGAAATAGCCTTATTTGATAATATTACCCCGTTAAAGGATAAAAAAATCACGGCAGAAGCTTGTGTACATCACCTTTGGTTTAACGATAAAGATTACGCTTCAAAAGGAAATTTCATTAAATGGAATCCTGCAGTAAAAACCGAAGATGATCAAAAAGGCGTATTAAAGGGGGTTCTTGAAGATTATATTGATGTAATCGCGACAGATCACGCTCCACACACTTTGGCAGAAAAAGAACAGCCTTATTCGCAGGCTCCATCTGGTGGCCCGTTGGTACAGCATGCTCTGCCAGCATTATTAGAAATGCATTTACAAGGTAAAATTTCTTTAGAAAAAATTGCAGAAAAGACAGCACACAACCTTGCGATCTGTTTCGATATTGAAAAACGTGGTTTTATCCGCGAGGGATATTGGGCTGATCTGGTTTTGGTAGACCTCAAAGATTCATGGAAAGTAACCAAATTGAATAATTTCTATAAATGTGGCTGGAGTCCGTTCGATGGAGATACTTTTCAGGCAAGTATTACCCACACTTTCGTATCAGGAAACCTGGCTTACCAAAATGGCAAATTCACGACCGATCAGATCGGAAAACGCCTAACTTTTGACAGATAGATTTGTTATATTTGTTGTATAATAAAGTTAGAATATATGGAAACATTAATTGCACATCCAAAAAACGAAGAAGAAGCTACTGCCTTGAAAGTTGTTATGAAAGTTTTGAAGATCGATTTTGAAACAGAAGAAAGTCCATATAACCCAGAATTTGTAGCTAAAATAAAACGAGGCCAAGAACAGGTAAAAGCTGGCAAAGGTGTTAAGATAGCTATTGAAGATTTATGGAAATAATTCAATGGAGATTCAATATGTTGACGATTCTTTATTAGATATCAAATTTTGGAAGAAATCTGGAAATAAGGCTATACAAAAGAAAATTGAACAATTGATATTAGCTATTATTGAAGAGCCATATAGTGGAATAGGTAAGCCAGAGCCGCTCAAATATGAATTTTCCGGAAAATGGTCTAGACGGATTAACGATGAACATAGAATTATTTATGAACTGATAGAAGATGTTCTCTATATTTATTCGTTGAAAGGCCATTACAAATAATGACCTCAATAAAAAAAAATCTTGTAAAAGCTGTTGCTATATTGGTCATTGCGCTAGTTATTTTCCTCTTCGGCCTATTTCCTACCCTCGTCCAAAAATATTATTCAACAGGTTTTTATCCTTATATTTCTTCAACCTTAAGGTTTATTTCAGCTCTGTTTCCTTTTGCTATTGGAGATATGATATATGTTTTACTTATTGGCTTTGTACTTTATAAAATAGTTAGATTTTACAAAAGGCGTAAATCACTAAAAAAGCAGGATAGAATTATTGTCCCCTTACAGGTTTTAAACTTCTTCCTGATTCTCTATATCATTTTCAAAATTGTATGGGGTTTAAACTACAGTAGACCTAGTGTTAGTGAAGAGTTGGGAATTGGGAATGAAAAATATAATGTTAAAGAATTAGTTGTTCTGGGCAATTATTTCGTTGATAAAACCAATGCCTTAAAATTGATGCAAAATAAAGTGCCCGCTTACACCATTAATGAGCTAGAATCAAAATCTGCCGCTGCTTACTCATTTATGGAGAAAAGAAACCCAGTATTCAGATATTCCAATCCTTGCTTAAAATCGGTTTTAAATTCATGGATCATAAGTAAAATTGGTATTGAAGGTTATTACGCGCCACTTTCTGGAGAAGCCAATATGAATATGAATTTACCTAACTTCGTTAAACCCTATGTAAGCTGCCACGAAATTGGGCACCAATTAGGTATTGCTTATGAAGATGAAGCTAATCTTTTGGGATACCTGACCGCAAGTAACAGTCCTGACGTGAATTATCAATATTCTGCCAATTATGAAATGTTGCGGTATATTTTATTCGAGATCAGGATGAAATCACCAGAGGATTATAAATTACTTTATTTAAAACTTTCACCCCGGGTTTTAGCCGATTTTAAAATTGAAAAAGAATTCTGGAGAAAATACAATGGCGATATGTTCGGTTATATGGATGCCGCATTCGATAGCTTCTTAAAACTGAACAACCAGAAAAAAGGGATCGATAGCTATCAGGATATCGTTATTTGGCTGTGGAATATTCATAAGTCGGAGGTCGGAAAGACCGAAGTCCGAAGACAGTAAGTAGAACTTATGCGCTAAAAACTTCAGACTTTCGGACATCCGACTTCAGACTAACCGTGTATCGCTTCTTTAGTTCCGAAACTTTGAATCAATTCTCCTTCAAAATCCAGCCATTCTTTCCAGCGTTTATCTACATCAACATCGGTACTGTATTTACGTGCAAAATTTAAAAATGTTATATAATGCCCGGCTTCCGAAACCATTAACTCGTGGTAAAATTTAGCCAGTTCCAGATCTTTTATATTTAACGAAAGTACCCTGAACCGTTCACAACTTCTGGCTTCAATCATTGCCGCAAACAATAATCTGTCAATAAAAGCCATATTCCGGCTTCCATCCTTTTTACTGAATTTCACCAAACGTCCAACATAATCATCTTTCCGCTCGCGACTTAAAGTATAACCCCGTTTTTTTATAATTTCAATTACCATCTGGAAATGCTGCATCTCTTCAATGGCAATCGCTGTTAACTCATCCACAAGATCCTGATGTTCAGAATTTTGAGTAATTAAGGTAATGGCATTGGATGCTGCTTTTTGCTCACACCAGGCATGGTCAGATAAAATTTCTTCTAAATTCGATTCAGCAATATTTGCCCAACGTGGGTCTGTCAATAATTTTAATCCTAACATCCGGTGCTTGTAATTGAGCTGCAAAATTAAGAATATTTAAGATACGTTTATATATCCCGCAGATTTAGCAGATCCAGATTTTAATCTGCGAAAATCACATTTATCTGCGGGAGCAAAAAAAAAGAACTTATTTTGTAGAAAATGAGTAGAAGCGTAAAAAAATTATTGATTATTGGATTAGTCTGGCCTGAGCCTACCTCATCAGCAGCGGGAACACGAATGATTCAACTGGTCGATTTATTTTTGAACAAACATTACGAAATCACTTTTGCCTCTGCAGCATCAAAAAGCGATTTCAGTCATGATTTCTCACAAACTCCTGTTATCGAGCAGCAAATCAAACTAAACGACGAAAGTTTTAATATATTTCTGAAAGAATTAAATCCAGATGTGATACTGTTCGACCGTTTTATGGTGGAAGAACAATATGGTTGGCGGGTTCAGCAGGAATGCCCTCATGCATTAAGGATTTTAGACACGGAAGATTTACATTGCCTGAGAAGTGCGCGCCAGCAAAGCGATAAAAAAAAACAAGCTTTAGATTTATTTTCGGACACTGCTAAAAGAGAAATTGCTTCAATTTTAAGATGCGATTTATCTTTAATCATTTCAGAAGTGGAAATGGATATCCTGAAAAATCAGTTCAAAATTGATGCTTCACTGATTTATTATTTACCATTTCTCGAAGAAGAAATTGATCAGCAGGTGATAGAAAACTGGATTCCCTTTGAAGATCGGGCAGATTTTGTCTTTATTGGCAATTTCCTTCATGAGCCCAACTGGAATACCGTTCAGGTTTTAAAAACCAGGATCTGGCCCCTACTCCGAAAAAGGCTTCCAGGTGCAAATTTGAATATATTCGGAGCTTATGCTTCGCAAAAAGTGCTGCAACTGAATAACAAAAGCGAAAAGTTTTTAATTAAAGGAAGAGCTTTAGATGCTAAGGAAACTATTGCTAAACATCGGATATTACTTGCCCCTATTCAGTTCGGTGCGGGTGTAAAAGGTAAGTTTATCGATGCCATGCAGGTTGGCACACCTTCGGTAACTACAGCTGTTGGCGCAGAAGCCATGAAAGGTAATTTAGACTGGAATGGTAGCATTAAAGATGATCTGGAACTTTTTATAGAGGAAGCTGTAAAACTTTACCAAAATAAAACCGCGTGGCAAGCGGCACAACAAAATGGAATACAGATCATTAACCAAAGATATTCGGCAAAATGTTTTGCTGATCAATTCATTAAAGAAATCGAAAGATTAGCATCAGATTTAACTGCACATCGGCAGAATAACTTTTTCGGACAAATTTTGAGCCACCACACGGCGCAGAGTACAAAATACATGTCGCTTTGGATTGAAGAAAAAAACAAGAAATAGTCTATTTGGATATCTTATATCTTACCGACCATTCATCTTCCCAACTCACCTAAGGCTCCAATTATTTTATTTTCCTTTTGTAACATTTCAGAAATATATTAGATTTGCGCATTATTTAAAATAAGTCTAAATAAAAACCAAACAAATTTCAATGTCTAATCTTTATAAGAAACTGTTATTTCTAATTGTTTTTACGGGTATTTATGCCCTTGCCCCGGCCCAGGAAGTGGTGACCATAAATGGTAAAGTAACCGATGAATCCGGTGAAGTGATTCCTGGAGTTAATGTATATGCTGATCATGGAAATGAAAAAACAATCACCGATCAAAAGGGAAATTTTAATTTATCTGTGAGCAAAACCACGTCGACAATTAAATTCAGCTATGTTGGTTACATCACTACCAGCAGAAATATTAATCTGAATCGTGATAAAATCACTTTGAATGTGAGTTTATCTCCAACAAAATCAGATTTACAACAGGTTGAAATAACCGGCAGGAAAGAGAAAACCTATAAAAATACCGCCACATTTATTGGAAGTAAATCAGAAATTTTATTAAAAGATTTACCACAATCGGTTTCTTATGCAAGTAAGGAATTGATTGCAGATCAGGGTGCTGTACGGGTTGGTGAAGTGGTTAAAAACTTCAGTGGCGTAAATCAGTTCACATTTTATGATGACATCACTATCCGTGGTTTCAGAATTAATGGCGGTAGCAATACCCAGTTAATTAATGGCATGCGTACCAGTACTGGTTTCTGGAAACAGCCCCTGGCCAATTACCTGGAGCGTGTTGAAGTATTAAAAGGCCCGTCATCAGCACTTTATGGCAATGCGAGTCCGGGTGGTGTAATTAACCGCGTAACTAAAAAACCTTTGGCAGAAACCCGAAAATCACTGAGCCTTTCTATGGGAAGTTACAATACTTTCCGTGCGCTTGCCGATGTAACCGGACCTGCAAATAAAGATAGTACATTGCTATACCGCTTGAACTTTGGTTACGAGGATGCCAATTCATTCCGCGATTTACAATTTGATAAAAATGTGGTTATTGCTCCATCACTCACGTTTTTACCTTCGAAAAACACCAGTTTAAATTTCGACCTGGTTTACAATGATTCAAAAAGCCGTTTAGATCGTGGACAATCCGTTTTCGGAAATGGAAACCTGTATTCTACGCCACAATCAACCTCACTGAATACAGGAAACGATCGGCTGAATGAGAAAACTTATAATGTTGCACTTTCCTTAAATCACCGTTTCAGCGATAACTTCAATTTTACTGCTTCTTATATGAAGACAGGATACAGCGAAGATTTGTATGAACATAGAAGTGCAAATGACTATGTTTACAATGCATCAGGAGTTACCAATACCAATTTAGTTGCCATGCAGATTTTTAACCGAATCCGTAAAAGATATATTGATAACTTCTCCGGATTTATTAACTACAAGCTTAAAACTGGTAAAATAGAACAAACTATTGTTGCTGGATATGATTTCGCAAGCGAGAAACTACCTGTTGGAGCTTCACAATTAACCGCATTCTCTTATAGAAATGCGGCTAATACAGGTTCTTTAAATTTCGTGAAAGCTGATTATGATAAGGATCCAACCAATTATATCAAGAGGTTCCTTGTGGTAAATAATTTGCTGGTACCGAATGTACCATCGTTCAACCTGAATGATGTAATGGGATCACAACGCATGCAAGATGATAGCAAAAACTTTTTTACCCAGGCAGCTTATGATCCAACCTACTATTTTCTGCACGCCGGTTACGTACAGGACAATATTAAATTTGGTAAATTACAGGCCCTACTGGGTTTACGATATGAATATTATACGGATTTTGCAAACTATCTTAAACCGACTGAAGCAAAAGCACATTCTAAAGCATTATTACCAAGATTTGGTTTAGTTTACTCAGCCACAACAAACATTAACCTTTACGGAACTTACGTAATGGGTTACACGCCACAAACTGCTTCTGCCATTTCCAACCCCAATGCCGGCGGACCATTTGATCCTTTAAAAAGCAATATGATTGAATTTGGTGCTAAAACCAGTTGGCTGGATGATCACTTAACAGCCTCTGCAGCCATTTACCAGATTAAACAAACCAATGTGCTTTATCCTGCAAATGTTGCCGGCCAACCAGATCTTTTACGTTCCGTAGGCGAAGAACGTTCAAGAGGGATTGAATTCGATGTTATTGGCCGCATTATTCCTCAATTGAGTATACTGGCATCTTATTCTTATAATCAGGCAATGATTACAGATAGTCCTGTTGCATCAGAAGTTGGTATACAGAAACCAAATGCACCTCATCATACCGCCAATATTTGGGCAAAATATAACTTTAGTGATGGTATTTTGAAAGGATTAGGGGTTGGTGCAGGTTCAAATTATGTAGATTCAAGAATTTTATCTTTGAATTTTAATCAAACGATTCCAAGCTATACTTTATTCAATGCCGCACTTTATTATAATGTTGGTAAGGTACAAATACAGTTTAATATGAATAATATTACGAATAAAGTGCACTGGGTTGGCGGCTACGATTACTTAAGACTTTTCCCGGGTACACCTTCAAATTATTTATTTACGCTGGGTTATACTTTCAATTAAAATCTTGAAAAAATTTAAAAAAACAGCTGCTTTAATACACTTGTGGCTTGGCCTGATTAGTGGTGTTATCATTACTATTGTAGCCTTTACAGGTTGTATATACGTTTTCGAAGAGGAGTTGTTTAATTTTTTCCATCAGGATATTGTTTATACAAGGGCAGCGGGTAAACCACTGCCTTTGTATATTTTAGAAGAAAAGGCACAGAAGGCACTTCCAGTTGACGAAAAATTTAATCGTGTGGAAGTAAAATCAGATCAGTACGCTTATATATTTTCAGCTTCTAAAGCCAATAAAAAGGCTAAATCAATTTTTTATCTTGGTCAGGTAGCGTATAATAAAGATGTGTATATCGATCAGTTTAGCGGTAAGGTTCTCGGGGTTATTGATCTTAAACATGAATTTTTCAGTATAGTCAGACTGATTCATCAATACCTGCTATTTAAGAAGCCTATTGGAAGTTTTATCGTAGGCTCTTCTGTCCTCCTGTTCTTAATGATTATTATTACAGGCTTTATCATCTGGCTTCCTAAAAAGCTAAAAAACATCAGGCAACGCTTAACGGTTAAGTGGAATGCAAGGTTTAAACGACTTAACTGGGATTTGCACAGTACATTTGGTTTTTATGTGATTCCATTTGCCCTGGTAATCGTTATCACCGGCCTGGTATGGTCATTTAAATGGTGGGAATTGGGCATTTACAAATCATTAGGCACAGCTAAAAAGCCGGTTCTGTTAAGAGAATATGTACAATCTCCGGCTGAACATAAAACCAGATTAGCCAGTAACCTGGCCTTAAATACACTAATCAGATTAAATAAAGGGAATTACACAGCGATCTTGCTAAATTATCCGGAAGACGAAAAAGCAAGTATGATGGCTACCGTTCAGATCATTCATTCAGGAGATGCCTGGCGGGGATTAAGTTATTTCTACTTCAATCCAAATACGGGTTCGCTTACGGATCAAATATTACATCAGAATAAGCCATTGGGTTTAAAATGGCGAAATTCAAATCTTGACATGCATGATGGTGGCTTATTTGGCTGGCCTACTAAGATACTCGCATTTATCGCTGCATTGATTATTGCAACTTTGCCAACTACTGGATTTTTGATCTGGTGGGGGAAAAAGAAAAAAAAGAGGCTTTTGAATTGATCAAAAGCCTCTTTAAATTTATGTTCAGCTCCTTTTAAAAGTTAAAAGCCAATTTAGTAAAGAGTTTCCTACCATTAAAACCCATTTGAACGGCATCCCATGCACCGCCTGTTTCGCCATCGTAGGCAGAAAGCTTTGCACCTTCTACATAACCATAATCAGGGTGAATATTAAAAACGTTATCTGCACCAAAAAACACTGTCACTTTTTTCGAGATTTTGTAAGAAGCATAAACATCAGTAACCATTTTGCCGGAATAATTAAATTGTTCTAAAACCGTTTTGCTTGGATCATTATCCAGTTCAACCAATGGTGGATAAGTGTTTGCATAACCATACCCTAAAATCGAAATTTTTCCATAGTATAGAAAATGTGTTCCAACCATCCAATTACCAAACCCATAATCTAAATTCAAGCCCAGTTTTACAGGGGGAGCAGATGCTTTAATGTAAGCTTGCTCCCTGTCACTAAAAAATGCCTGCTGATTTTCATAAGAACCATTTAAAGCGTTCGGAATGTTAATTTTATCAATATTTAAATGATTTAAGTTTCCGGTAAATAATACTTTAATGCTTTTATTGTCAAAGCGTTTAGTATAATCTACCACTAAATCCAATCCATAATTTGTGGTGTTAACTGCATTTGCAAAAAATTGCGCCTGTGCAACATTTAACTGATTCAAAATTGGTTTTAAAGCGGGAATACTTTCGTCAAATTGACCAGACAAAACCACCCTGTCTTTAATATTAATGCGATAACCATCCAGGGTTACCGTAATTTCAGAAACTGGTTTCCACGAAAAGCCTAAACTTGCATTAACAGATTTTTCTTGTTTCAGGTCAGGAATTCCGGCTGCTTTTGTAATTGGACTGTAGTTCGGCGCGATTTTAACTTCGAAAACCTTGCCGCCCTGCACGTTTGTAAACGTATTGCTGAAATTAATTTGTTGTAGTGATGGTGCACGAAAACCTGTACTTATCGATCCGCGAACATTAAAATTGTTTGTTAATTTATAACGGGTCGCAAATTTGTAATTACTGGTGAAGCCAAAATCATTGTAATTTTCTGCCCTAATAGCAACGCCTATAAGCCACTTATCGGTAGCATCCAATTCTGCATCAACATAAGCAGCAACATTAGATCGGCCCGCGTTAACTTCATCGCCTGGCTGATAACCAGGAAAACCTTGAGAACCTGTAGCTTTATCTGGGTTATAGTTAGAATATGAATCTTTTTCTCCTGCATAAATTTTATAATTTTCATATCTATGCTCTAAGCCAAAAGCCAAATTCAAACCCGATGCAACAGTTGGAATTGCCTTACTCAAATTAAAGTTGACCGTATTTTGCAAAAATGAAAAACCCCCATCATCAAAATGAGTTTTACCGGCACCAAGAGAAGCATTAAATGTTTGATCGCCATAAAAATGGAAATTGTTACGTCCCAGTGTATTGCTTAAATCCCAGTTCCAGTCTTTACCCCAGATACCTTTTACACCTGCGGCAAAGGATAAATCCTGAATTTTTGTCTGGATGATCGGATCAAAATAAGTTTCTCCGTCTATTGTGGTTTGTAAAATTGGATTGCCGGCAACTCCGTCAGGAAAACGTTCAGGCCGCCCTGATAAATTTCTGGTATAGGCGTAAGCATCCGAAGCTTTTACATTACCTCCGCCAAATGAATAAATGACGGTTTTTGTATTTGCAATTGGCAATTCCATATTATACATTAAACCACCAGAGGTTACCGATCCATCTCCTGTAGATCTCCTCACTGTATTAATAGGCAAACCATCTTTGGTACTTAAATCTGTATTCAGGTTTTGCCTGAACGTTTTACCATTGGCAAAAAAGTTTCCGGAGAAATTAATAAAACCATCATGTTTGCCTAGTGCAACACCATAATTGGCACCTAAAGAAAATGCGTTCCCGTCAATTGCGCCACTGTGGCGATACTGTCCCAATTCTTTAGCATAATGCGTATTGTTCCTTGGATCATAATAACCTGAATACCCGGTATTAACACTTAAAACGCCAACATCTTTTTTCAATATTAAGTTAATTACCCCTGCAATTGCATCCGATCCATATTGTGCGGATGCACCATCGCGTAAAATCTCAACACGATCTATCGAAGATTCCGGAATCGCATTTAAATCTGTTCCTGAATTCCCTCTTCCCCTGGTTCCAAATACCGCAACAAAGGCTGTCTGGTGACGACGTTTGCCATTTACCAAAACCAATGTCTGATCTGGCCCCAAACCTCTGAGCGTTGCCAGATCTATTTGATCTGCACCATCAGATCCGCTTTGTTTGTTAAAATTAAAAGACGGCGAAGCAGCATTCAAAATTGAAGTTAAATCCATTTTTGCAGTAGGCATGTTCACCTGATTAATCTTAATCACATCAACGGGAACAGGAGTAAGAATTGAAGAACGGCCTTTACCACGGCTTCCAACCACCACGAAATCGCCGAGATTTTGTGAACTTTCAGATAAAATAATTGTTAAAGGTCCGGTTGTTGTTACTATTTCTCTGGTTTCATATCCAATAGCACTGACAATTAAGGTTCCTTTATCAGAAACTGAAATCTGAAAGTCTCCATTCTGATCGGTCACAGTACCCTTTCCTGTACCTTTTTCCTTAACAGAAGCGGCTATAATCCCTTCTCCTTTCAATGTTGTAACCTTACCCTTTATCAAATTTTGCGCAAAAGAGGTCATCGGAAGCAAATAAAGCCCAAGCAACACATAAAATAGCTGTTTTTTCATATTAATTTAGATAAATATACAGGCAATATAAATATTGTAGCGATAACTTTTACATTAAAACACCTTAAAACACAAAATACACGTTAAAATTTAGAGAAAAACAACAGAAAACGAGCAAACAAGCAAATCCAAGAGAAAAAAAATAAATATTTTATTACAAACAATAAAATTTCAAAAAATATTACACCATTATCATGTTATTTTTCCAAATAAACCATATACTATTTTTAATCATAATTCTTGAGGCTTATATTTTCTTGCTAACAAATGAATGACATAACCTTTATTTAAAAAGCATATTTTTGCTCCTATGGCAAAAATATCAATTAACCTTGCTACAGGTTCGTTTCAGAAGGAAGAAATTATAGTTGGAATAGATTTAGGCACAACCAATAGTTTGGTGGCGTTTATCAATCCAGATAAAAATCCACAGGTAATTAACGACGCTGGCAAAGGGATATTGGTTCCATCAGTGGTCTATTTTAATGGCCAGAATGAGGCGATTGTAGGTAACGAGGCGAAAGAATACTTAACTACTGATCCCTCTAACACGATTTTTTCGGTTAAAAGACTTCTTGGCCGATCTTATAAAGATGTAGCCGAACACGCCGCTATTTTTTCTTACAAAATTATCGACGACGATACCGATGCTTTGGTAAAAATCCAGGCTGGTAACCGTTTTTATACACCTATAGAATTATCTGCAGAAATTTTAAAAGAACTTAAAGCAAGAGCAGAACATGCTTTAAAAACACCGGTTAACAGGGCTGTAATCACTGTTCCGGCTTACTTTAACGACAGTCAGCGCCAGGCCACCCGTGATGCAGGGAAACTGGCCGGTTTAGATGTGATGAGAATTGTGAACGAACCTACCGCAGCAAGTTTAGCTTATGGAATCGGCTTAGATCCTTCGCAACAAAAAACGATTGCAGTTTACGACTTAGGAGGAGGAACATTCGATGTATCTATTCTACAGATTCAAAATGGAATTTTTGAGGTTTTGGCCACAAACGGAAATACGTATTTAGGTGGTGATGATTTTGATCGGGCCATTTTAAACTATTGGCTGGAGAAAAACAATCTTGATGTAACGGTAGTTGCTCAGGATAACATTTTAATGCAAACCTTACGTTTACAGGCCGAAGCTGCTAAAAAAGCGTTATCGACTCAAAATTTATATAATGAACAGGTTGGTGAAATCTGGTGCACTTTGGATAAACAAACTTTTGAGCAATTGATTGCCGCAAAAGTGGAAGAAACCATCACAGCCTGCAAAAATGCATTGAAAGATGCCGATTTAACCGCCGCCGATATCGACGAAGTAATTTTAGTAGGAGGCTCTACCCGTACACCATATGTAAAGCAAGCCGTAGAGAATTTCTTTGGTAAAAAACCACAGGACAATATCAACCCTGATGAAGTTGTTGCACTTGGTGCAGCCATCCAGGCTGATGTTTTGGCCGGAAACCGTTCTGATATCTTATTGTTGGATGTAACCCCACTTTCTTTGGGCATCGAAACCATGGGCGGTTTGATGGATGTAATCATTTCCCGTAACAGCAAAGTGCCTACTAAAGCCGGTCGCCAATATACTACTTCTATAGATGGGCAGGTGAATATGAAAATATCTGTTTACCAGGGTGAGCGCGATTTAGTGAAGGAAAACAGGAAACTTGCCGAATTCGATTTAAAGGGAATCCCTGCAATGCCTGCTGGTTTGCCAAAGGTTGATATCAACTTCTTACTCAATGCCGACGGCATTTTAACCGTTCAGGCAATTGAGTTACGTTCCGGTGTTAAACAAGAGATCGAAATCACGCCAAGTTACGGTTTGAGTGACGATACGGTTGAAAAAATGTTGATTGACAGCATTACCCACGCCAAAAGTGACGTAGAGCAACGGATGCTGATTGAAGCAAGAAGCGAAGGTGAACAATTGGTTTATACGGCTGAAGGTTTTATCAAAAAACATGCAGAACATTTAAGCGAGACCGAAATTGCAGAAACAGTAGCACATATCGAAGCATTAAAAACAGCTTTAGCCTCACAGGAAAAAGATACCATTTTAAAGAAAGCAGATGAGTTAAACGAATTTACCCGCCCCTTTGCTGAGCGTGTAATGGACGCTGCGATTTCTACTGCAATGAAAGGTAAGAAGATAGAGTAATTTCAGTTGGCAATTGGCAGTTTTCAGTTAACAGGTTCCGAGCGAAATCTTTGAGAGCAGAGAGTAGCCGTCATTTCGAGCGAAGTGCAACGCAGTCGAGAACCACGAAGTGCTCAGCGAAGCTAAATCTGCCTCGATAGATCTCTCCATTCCACTACGTTTCAGTCGAGATGACGACACTTTTTAGAGAAGCCTATCTAGAAGGTGTTTTTATAGAAAATTTAACACAGGCTAACCGAAAAACACTGGTTGATCTGCCCATAAAACAAACCCAAATCATTATCTTCGGTTAAGGATCACAAAACATTCTGATACTTTAACCCATGCTTAAAATCTTAATTTGCTTTCTCTTCATTTTCATTGCTTGTTATAGTCTGATACATATATAATCCAATTTAAAAATTTTAAGCAAAATAATAATTGGCGTTTATAATGGACTTATTTCGATGAAGTTGTAAAAACTAAAGCCTATTTCAAACATGATTACATCGATAAAAGTTAAAGACAATGCAAACCTGGCATTTATAGTAATTCCATTTTGTGTGTTTCCTTTAGTCTTTATGGGAATAGCCTCTTTGATAGACTTTAATTATATTTTAACCCTTATTATCTTGGTAATTCTATATACCGGATACTTAATCATTGCATTAAAGTATCTAAAGAACCAAGAAGAAGTTTATGCAATTACAGCCACAGAGCATGAAATCTCTTTTAAAGATCTTGGCACTTATAAGTGGCCAGAGATTAAAAGCATTAAAGCTAAAAATGAATACAGCCTATTAATTGAGAAAAATAGGAGCAAATTTCTTCACATTTCATTATCTAATGGGAAAAATTTTAGGATCAACGCAACCAATTTCGATTATCCAAATCACGAACTCGAAAGCATTTTTAAAACTTTAGGTAAACTCGCTGAATAATCATAAGTCCTTCACTACTTTTCTTACCATACATCAAAAACCACTTCATCCTTAACCATTAACTTTGTTAAAATTATTTTAACACTATGGAATTAGGTATCGGAATGTTTGGAGATCTGCAGATCAATGCAAAAGGAGAAATTCAACCCGCCCAGCAAAGACTTCAGGAAATTATAGCAGAAATAAAACTAATGGACGAAGTTGGTTTAGATTTCTATGGCATTGGCGAACACCATCGTCCTGATTATGCCGTATCTAGCCCTGAAATTATACTGGCTGCTGCAGCCACAGTAACTAAAAACATTAAATTAAGTAGTGCAGTTTCAGTGTTAAGTTCATCTGACCCCGTTAAACTGTATCAAAACTTTGCAACGATAGATTTAATTTCGAACGGAAGAGCAGAGTTAATGGCTGGTCGTGGCAGCTTTATCGAATCGTTTCCCTTGTTTGGGTATAACCTGCAAGATTATGATGAACTTTATGAAGAGAAGTTAGAATTACTCCTTAAAATAAATAAGGAAACTAAAATTAGCTGGAAAGGTAAATTCAGAGCAGAACTGAACAATCAGGAAGTTTTGCCTAGGGCGGTAAACAACAATTTAAAAATTTGGGTAGCCGTTGGTGGAACACCAGAATCAGTAGAACGCGCGGGTAGATTAGGCTTACCGGTGATGTTTGCTATTATCGGAGGTCAGCCTATACAGTTTAAACCACTTTTTGATTATTACAAAAAAGTGTACCAAGCCTATGGCCATGATATGAACAAGTTTGAAGTAGGCGTTCATATGCATTCCTTATTTGGCGAAAATAGTAAGGAAGTTGCAGATTATTATTACCCGCTTTATTCTGCCCAGATGAACAGAATTGGTAAATCGCGCGGTTGGGCACCTTATCAACGTAACCAGTTCGACGCTGGCCGAAGCAATAGTGGAGCCTTAATTATTGGCGATGTAAACGAATCGGTAGAGAAGATTTTAGCCATGGAAGAAACTTTTGGCTTAACCCGTTTCTCTGCCCATATGGATGTTGGCGGACCATCTCACGCGGCAATGATGAAATCGATAGAGTTATTCGGAAGCAAAATTGCGCCAAAAGTACGCGAAGCTTTGAAGAAATAATTAGCGTTTTTATTTTTCACAAAAATCTGTAAATAATAGATTTAATGTGGATACAATCCAAAACCACCCCCAACCCCTACTTTAAAATAAGGAGGGGAGCTGATTCACCTAATAAGATTATACACAAAAGATTCGAACTATAAATCTTATTATCCGAAACTAATCTTTCTTCAGCACATCCTTGGAATAAAGAGTAGCGCTATTTCATCTTTTAAATTTAGCTAAAGGGTTCAAACTCTATACCTCAATCATGTAAACTGATTTTGCCCCAGCAGTTCTACTCCCCTCCTATTTTAGGAGGGGTAAGGGGGTGGTAAACTGAACAAAAAACAGTTATATTGAATCGTGGCAATTCATAATCTTAAATATCTAAAAAATAAAAGAAAGGAGCTGAGAAACAACCTTACCCCTGCTGAGGCTACCATGTGGATGTATCTGCAAAATTCAAGACTTGATGGTAGAAAATTCAGACGCCAGCATAGTGTTGGAAATTATATTTTAGATTTTTACTGTCCGTCGGAAAAATTAGCTATTGAAGTTGATGGCAGTAGTCATGATGATTATTCAGCAGAAATTTACGACAAAGAACGAACTGATTTTTTAAACAGTAAAGGAATTAGTGTAATCAGATTTGAGAATGCTGAAGTTTTTGAATCAGAAGAACTGGTCTGTGAAACCATTAAAAATCATTTTAAAACAAATGACTAATAACCACCCCCGACCCCTCCTTGAAAATAAGGAGGGGAGCTGATTTATCTTGTAAATATAGCAAACGGGTTAAACTATAAATCTCAATAATACGAACTGATTTTGCCTCAGTATTTCGTACTCCTCTCCTATTTTAGTTTTTTTACCGCCCTTGCCTGGCAATAGGTCAGCAAAACACCTCATTTATTATATTCCTCCCTTATAAAAATAACATTCCTATATTAGTAAAGTAAAAATACGTAGTACAAAATATAGAATGGATAATTCCGAAAAATTAAATCTGCTATTAATTAAGCTGGAAAACCTACTGCTCAGGCAACAAGGCTTTGAAGCCGAAATTCAAGCCTTAAGAAACGAGGTAAGGGCGCTGCAAACGCCAGGATCAGTGCCTACTCCTTCAACAATAACTCATGAGCCTATAATTACACCACCACTAAGAAATACTCCACCGGGTATTGTCGCACAACATTCGGCTGTACCTCAACCTACCCCTGCGCCTATCTCCCCTTCAGCAAACCAAAAGCAACCTAATTTCGCTGATAGATTTAAGCGCGAAAACATGGTTAAATCTGATTTCGAGAAGTTTATAGGAGAAAACCTGATCAGCAAAATTGGTATCCTGATTTTAATTATCGGTGTGGCAATCGGGGCCAAATATGCCATTGATCATGATATGATTAGTCCACTGACAAGAATTGTTTTGGGTTACGCTGTTGGTGCAGGTTTAATGGCTTTTGCCATTAAGCTTAAAGCTAAATATGAAAATTTTTCAGCCGTGTTGGTTAGCGGTGCGATTGCGATTATGTATTTTATTACCTATGCAGCTTACGATTTCTATTCCTTAATTCCGCAGGCACTGGCTTTTGCTTTAATGGTTGTATTCACCTCATTTACCGTTGTTGCAGCAATTAAATATAACAAACAGGTTATCGCCCATATTGGTTTGGTTGGCGCTTATGCCGTCCCTTTTTTATTGAGTGATGGTTCGGGCAAAGTTGGTATTTTGTTTACCTACATGGCCATTATCAATATCGGGATCCTGGTACTCAGTTTCAAAAAATACTGGAAGCCCCTGTTTTATGCATCTTTTGGCTTAACATGGATCATCTTTTCTGCCTGGCGCTTAGATTTAAGCAGTACAAACAATTATTTTAGCCTCGCAATATTATTTTCAACGCTATTTTTCCTCATTTTTTACATTACCAACCTAGCCTACAAAGTAAGCAAAAAAGAGGTTTTTGGCTTTAGCGATGTAATCATCTTGCTTTTAAATTCATTCGTATACTACGGAATAGGCTATTTAATATTATCAAATAACAAAAACAGCACTGAATTGCTGGGCTTGTTTACATTGGCAAATGCTGTGATCCACTTTTTGGTATGCCTGGTTATTTACAAGAAAAACCTTGCTGATAAAAACCTGTTTTATCTTATCCTGGCAATGATGATTACCTTTATTACCATGGCTGTTCCTGTTCAGTTAGATGGCGGTTGGGTAACCATTTTCTGGGTGGTAGAGGCCGCAGTGCTGTTCTACTTAGCCCGGGTAAAAAAGATTGTTATTTACGAAAAACTATCATTTCCATTAATATTTCTTGCCTTTTTTAGTCTGCTGGAAGATTGGACAAATTATGACGTCTACAATGGAAATGCAACTGTAATCACACCAATCCTTAATGTAGGTTTTTTAACTGCATGCATATTTACTGCCTGTTTTTTCTGGATGTTCAGCATCAGCAAAAAAGAAAGTGACGAGCCTGTACAATGGATCTGGATGAGACAAATACTTAGTTATTCCATTCCCGCTATTCTGGTTTTTGTAATCTATATGACCTTTAGGATTGAGATCTCTAAACACTTTAACAACCTCTTACAATTGAGTAAGATTAACCTCAATCCAAAATCAAATTTTTATGACTCAAGCACTGAATACAACTATAATTACCTGATTTTAAAAACAGCATGGATTTATATTTATACCCTGTTTTTTGCATCAGCCTTAAGTTATCTGAACATTAAAAAACTCAAAAACAGCGAACTTGCTGTTGCCAACCTGCTGATTAATCTTCTGGTTATCATAGCGTTTTTAACATTCGGACTTTATAACTTAAGCGAGCTTAGAGATGCCTATTTACTTCCTGAAAGTAAATATTTCAGTATTGGCTCACTTAATACCTTTACCAGGTATGTGGCAATTGCTTTTTTTGCTTTACTGATTATACAGTGCAACCAACTGCAACGTTCAGGGCTGTTGAAAAGGGATTTAAAAATAATGTTCGATTTTTTACTTTATGTTTCCCTGTTGTGGATCATCAGCAGCGAATTGATAAACATTTTGGAATTATCACACTCAGAAGGAAGTTATAAACTCGGATTGAGCATCCTTTGGGGTATCTTTTCATTATTCTTAATTAGCATGGGCCTGGCCAAAAACAAAAAACACTTACGCATTGGGGCGATGGTTTTATTTGGAATAACCTTGATCAAGCTTTTCTTTTATGACATCTATTCTTTAAGCACAATCTCTAAAACCATAGTTTTTGTATCGTTAGGGGTATTATTGCTTATCATTTCTTTCCTTTACAATAAATACAAACATTTAATTATAGATGATGCTAAAATTGAAAATTAAACTATTTAGCTTGCTTTTGCTTTGTGCCAGTATCGCAAATGCGCAAACCAATACATACAAATTTAAACGGAGTATAACTGGCGTTAATACAGTCTGGCATAAAATGACGCTGCCAGATGATTTATATAAAAAAGCAACCGTTAGTCTCGAGGATTTAAGGATCTTTGGCATTAATGGAAAAGATACCACAGAGGTTCCTTACCTGTTAAAACAGCGTGCCGATAAGATAACTTTAAATGATGTTACATTTAAACAGATTAACCAAAGTGCCAATCCAAATGGTTACTATTATACATTTCAATCGCCAGAAATAAACATAATTAATCAGATTAAGCTGGCTTTTAAACAAGAAAACTTCGATTGGAAAGTTACCCTCGAAGGGAGTAACAATAACAAAGAATGGTTTTCCATCTTATCAGACTATCGAATTTTATCCATTAAAAATAACGATACAAATTACCAGTTCACCAAATTAAATTTTCCTGATTCGAAATATCATTATTTTAGGATTGCGGTAAAAAGCCCTGTACAGCCTGAATTGTTGGAAGCAAAAATCTCAAAAACAGATACCACAAAGGGAACCTATAAAGAAGTTCGATACAAATCTTTCGATGTTAAAAACGATCTATCCAAAAAGGAAACCGTTGTTGATATAACCCTAAACACTCCGGTTCCCCTTTCCTATCTAAAGTTGAATGCACAAAGCGATTTCGATTTTTACCGTCCGATCAAAATTGAATATGCAACAGATAGTTTTAAAACCGACAAAGGTATCCAGTATAATTATGCGAATCTTTACGAAGGCACAATAAATTCTTTGGAAGAACCGGCATTCAATTTTGAAAATACCCTTACATCCAGGTTAAAAATCACTATCCAAAACAACGACAATAAACCATTACGATTAAGTAGTTTACAGTTAAAAGGAAACATTTACGAAATTATTGCCCGCTTTGATGAGCCAAAAAATGAATATGCCCTATATTACGGCAATGAAAAGGCAACTAATCCGGTTTATGAAATTGAAGAATTCGAAAATAAAATCCCGGTTAATTTAACCAGCGTAAACATTGGAGCGGAACAGAAAAACCCGGCTTACTCCATAAAAATAGAAAAACCATTATTCGAAAATAAAGCCTGGCTTTGGGTACTTATGGTAGTTATTATTGGGCTATTGGGATGGTTTTCATTTAAAATGTTGAAGAATTAAGATTTAGATTAAAATGAGTTTATTAAAAAAATTATTTGGTTCAAACGCTCCTAAAAGGGAAAAACCAGAAGTACTCATGGAATTGAGAAGTCCAGCTTGTCCGATTACCGCTATTGTGGAGCAGGATAATCAAGTTGCTTATTTTTATTTGTGGGGTGATGAAGATTCCGATTTCGGAGTTAAAGCCTGCTTGATCAGAAATCTGGATGAAGCCCCGATAAGTGCAGATTTAAAACAAATGGAAGAAGGAATCCCACCTATGTTAATCAAAGCATACTGCAGGTTTCCTGAAGGACAACTACCTCTGCAAGCAGATGATTTGGAAATTGTCTGGTTTGAGGAAGGTGATGGTGCTGCTTTAATGGAAAAGGGAGAAGTTATTGCCATCATCCCCTCCTGGGCTGGCATGAATGGTTTCTCAGGTTATGCCAGAGACTGCGTAGCCGAAGGAGAATATTGCTGGGAACTTAAATCTTCTAATATCTTGTTAGAAAGGGTTAGAAAAGCAAAAGAATACTGGCAATTGTGGGATCTGGAAGTTAATCCATTTCAGATGATTCAACCTCAGTTGCTCCGGCAATATGAAGATAATTTAGGTAGAAGTGATCAATATTTCGCAATAGATGGAAACGAATGGCCGCCCAGAGGCCTATTTTTGAAGAAAGGAGAGATTAAGGATGTATTTGTGACTGTCGGACTATCGTTACTACCCATGCCAGTGGCTGAAATGTATAGCGAAACCCCTAATGAGGTAAACAGAATAGAATTGGGCTTGCTCTTAAATGCAGGTTTGTCTCAGGCAGAACTTAACCTTATTGGCAGTTGGATCAGTGGACAGGCAGGCATTCCATGGAAGAGAATTTCCTGGCTTGGGAACGGCCACACCGTTACTTTTAATATTCTTGAACGCACAAAAATGACATCGGTAGTACTGGTGAAACATTTGAATCACTTACCCGATATACAGCTTGAAAATTACCGTGATAGTCAGGTGAATATATTATGGATGGTGCCCATTACTGAAAAGGAAAGAAATTATATTATGGATCATGGATTTGAGCCCTTCAGTGAAAAGTTAAATAACATCGGATCAGAAATTTTCAATATCGACCGGGATGAAATTAATTTAAGTTAAAATCAGGACAAATAATAAATATTTTTTTTATCTTAGGATATGAAAAGATTAACGATTTTAACCGCGTTAATCATCCCTATATTTCTTTGTACCTCCTGGGGCTTCTTTGCACATCAAAGGATAAATAATCTTGCTGTTTTCACTTTGCCTTCTGACATGATCGGTTTCTATAAAAAGAACATCAAATACATTACCGAACATGCTGTTGACCCGGATAAACGGAGGTATGCTGACACCCTTGAAGCGCCACGACATTACCTGGATGTGGAAAATTATGAGAAAGATATTGATAGCATTCCTAAAAAATGGGATGATGCCCTGGCTAAATATGGATTGAAAAAGCTGAACACCGATGGCATTATCCCCTGGCAAATGCAGCGTAGCTATTTTAGTTTAGTTAAAGCCTTTAAAATGCGGGATTCGGTAAAAATCTTAAAATATTCTGCAGATCTGGGCCACTACATTGGCGATGCACATGTTCCTTTACACACTACTGCAAACCATAACGGGCAACTTAGCAATCAGGTTGGCATCCACGCTTTTTGGGAAAGCCGTTTGCCAGAACTGTTTTCTACAAATTACAATTTTGTTGTAGGACAAGCAGATTATATCGAAAACCCATTGCAAGAAATCTGGAAAGTGCTTAAGCATACCCACAGTTTGGTTGATACCGTTCTAAGTTTTGAAGCAGAATTAAATGCATCATTTCCTTCCAGGCAAAAGTATAGTTTTTCAGAACGGAACAATACCGTGCTCAAACAATACTCCAGAGAATATTCAAAGGCTTATCACGATAAGATGAACAATATGGTCGAAAAGCAGATGCGTGCGGCCATATTAACCACAGGTTCGTTCTGGTATTCGGCCTGGGTAGATGCCGGACAGCCAGTGCTTAAAAACCTGGTTAAAACCGAAATATTGCCAGATGAACAAAAAGAAGAAAAAGAAACCGAAAAGAAATACCAAAATGGCAAACTTATTGGCCGGGAACTTTAGTTACGATTTAGGATCTTCTCCTTCAATAATTTTTTCAACTTTTTTAGGCTCTAATCGGCTCCTTACGGCAGCCCAAATAGCAGGAACAAAAGTAACTACAGCAATAAAAATGATCACGAGCTCGAAGTTATTTTTGATTACCGGAATCTGCCCTAACAGGTAACCACCAATTAATAAAGCGAAAATCCAAGTAACACCACCAATAATATTATAATAGGTAAAACGACCAAAAGGCATTTTAGCTATACCAGCAACAAAAGGAGCAATTGTTCGGAAAATCGGCAAGAACCGGCTCAGCATAATGGCTTTACCACCATGTTTTTCAAAAAACTCATGCGATTGATGATAATATTTAAGTTTTAAGATTTTGTTTTTTTCTTTAAATACCCCAGCACCCAAAACGCTTCCAAGTTTATAGTTAACTGTATTTCCTAAAATCGCTGCTACAATTAATATCAGGAGCATAATCCAGATATTCAAACCGGTTTCATGTTCACCTGCAATTAATGCACCCATCGCAAAAAGCAATGAATCTCCAGGAAGGAATGGAGTAACCACAAAACCTGTTTCTGCAAAAATGATCAGGAATAAAATAAGGTAGGTCCAGGTACGATATTCATTAACAATTTCGGCTAAATGAACGTCAATGTGTAGAATAAAATCTAAAAGCTGATGTAGTAATTCCAATTTATCTGATTTTGGGCAAAAGTATGAATAGTAAAAGGATTAATGCTTAAAATAGCAAATAATAATTAGTTAGATGAGATGATCCGATTTTTAAGCTCACCTTTTTTGTCACCATCAAACAAGATCAGATAAACTCTTCCATTATTAATGGTAACAGAATCTAAACGTGTTACCACAGGCGGTGGATTTGTTGCTGTAGGGCTAGACAATTTAAATGCATATTTCATGAGGTTATTGACTTTTACTTTAAAAGTCTTAGTCTCACCATAACCAAGTAAAGATTCAATTGGTTTAGCTGTATTTGTACTATCTGTAATCACAACTTTAGATCCAAGTGTGTAACCCAGGTTCAGAAAAGTTAACTTAGCTGAATCAAGATCTGGTTTTACATCATCCTGATATACCTTTAACTTGGCTTGCTTATCAATTGCTTCTTTTAAATAAAAAACAGAATAATTCTGCCCGATTTTAAATTGCTGATTAGCCAAAGAAGTAACATCTACACCTGTACCTATATTTTTGCTGGTGATATTAAAAACAGAATCGCCGGGTATAACAACATAACTTGTATTTGTATTATAAGCTACCGAGGTTCCAATCTGGATCCCATTTAAATAAAAATTTTGAGTGGTATCGGTAGAAGACGCTTGAAAAAAACGGATTTTCGCATCTCCTTTAATGAAATTATCGTTTTTGATACAAGAGCTGACTAAAAAAGCGCATGCAAAAAGAAGGAATATTTTGGAAAACAATACTGTATTTTTCATATAAATTGCCAATGCTAATAAAACGTAAAGATAGCAGAAAGCATATTAAACTTTGAAATTAATTATCGGTAATGATATGTGCGGTTAATGTTGCAGTAGTAGTACCACTAAACCAGATTGTATAAATTTTACCCCCTACCAAATGTGTATTTTCAATCGTTTTAATGCTACCGGAACCTACCACTGAATATCTTAAATTTAAGCCTGTATCTACCGTAAAATAATTCGATGCTTCTTTAAAAGCCAATCCGTTAACAAATTGTGTACCCCCCTGTACCATAACGTTTATTCCTGTAGCAAAACTAGGTGTAAGGTTGATCAGTTTAATTTTCACTTTGGTTGATTCTGTATTACTCAGATTATCTTCATAATTCACAATTTCCAGCTCGCCCTTTTTATTGGTAACCAAAAAAGTAGTATAGGTAATAGATGGCGTAAAGTTTAATGAAGTATCTATACTCGTATCATTTATTCCGGTGTAAGAAACACTTCTATTGCCTGAAGGTATTTTTACATATTCGCTCGTTTCGCCAAATGCTAAAGCTGAAGTGGTTAGTTTCTCATTATCTAAATAAAAATCCTGATGATCCTCAGCCAGCGAAGCATTAACCATTTTTAACTTGGCCTGGCCATTAACTACTTCTCCCGGATTATTCTTTTTACAGGATGACAGACCTGTACTGCATAAGGCCACGAGCAAAAGCAGTAATTTCGGGAGATTGTTATAGATTTTCATTAGTTTGTGTTAATTGATTGGTTAGTTAAAACAAAAATGGCTCGGTCAAAAACCAAGCCACTTTCTCATCAAAACTAATGAATTAGTTTTTTAATAACTATTGTTAAGCATCACAGGCATCACCAACATTAAAACATCTTCATTTTCGTCATTGGTTTGCGGAATTAAAAGTCCTGCTCTATTTGGTGTAGAAAGTTCTAAAGTAACTTCATCACCACTTAAATTACTTAACATTTCGATTAAAAAGCGTGCATTGAAACCAATTTCAAGGTCTTCACCATCATATTGGCAACTTAAACGCTCATGTGCCTCGTTAGCAAAATCCAAATCTTCAGAAGAGATATTTAATTCACTTCCGCTAATTTTCAATCTTACCTGGTGCGTCGTTTTATTGGCAAAAATTACCACCCTGCGAAGGGTGTTTAAAAACAAACTCCTATCGATAATTAGCTTGTTAGGATTATTAGTTGGAATTACTGCCTCATAATCAGGATAACGCTCGTCTATTAAACGACACACTAAATTGATATTTTCGAACTTAAAGAAAGCGCTTGTTGCATTATAATCTACTGATACATTAATGTCTGTTGAAGGTAAAGCAGCCTTTAAAAGTGTTAAAGCCTTTTTTGGAAGAATAAATGAGGTTGCTTTATCTGCTTTGCTATCCATGCGGCGATATCTCACCAACTTATGGGCATCGGTAGCTACAAAGGTAATGTGTTGAGGAGATAGCTGACAGAATACACCTGTCATAGCCGGACGCAACTCATCATTACTTACCGCGAAAATAGTTTTTGTTATGGCTTCGGTTAAAACTGATGCCGGTAAATTTACAGAAGAAGCATTTTCTACTACAGGAATCTTCGGAAAATCATCACCATTTTCACCACTCAATTTATATTTACCATCTCCGGCGCTGATCTCGATCGCGAAAGTACTATCATCGATATTGAAAGCGATCGGTTGATCTGGTAATGTTTTAAGCGTATCTAATAAAATTTTAGATGGAACGGCCACTTTACCTTCTTCCTTTGATTCTACAGCCAAAGCAGTTGTCATGCTGGTTTGCAGATCGGTAGCAGAGATAGTTAAGTTTCCATCTTTAATTTCGAAGAGAAAATTTTCTAATATAGGCAAAACCGTACTGCTGCTTGATGCACCATTTACGGTTTGTAAATGTTTTAATAGAGTTGATGTGGATACAATAAATCTCATGATGTTATTTAGTCTTCTTCAAAAATATAAAAATTATTTAGCGTACTTGTATTTGCGGTAATAATGTTGAAAAATCGCAAAGAATATTAACAATAGCAAGGGCGCCACAACATTTATAAATTGCCATTTTGTTTTTTCGAGCTTAATTTTGGCTTTATCCAACAATCTGATCTTTACTTCTTTATTCCGTAGGGCAATTAAGTTATCATTATCTGTAAAATAATCGACAATATTGAGCAATAAGGCCTTGTTGCCAAAAGTACGTTGCGAATAACGATCGAAACCTAATGGAAAGGGCGTTCCGTTTTGCGCTGACACCTGGTTCTTAAAAATATCACCATCTCCTATCACGATCATTTTAGCCGGTTTGCTGGTACTTTGTAAGGTATAAGGCTGCGTAATGGAAGCTGGCAAGGGGCGACCGGCAAAAACCGACGAAAATTGACCTTCCAGCATCAAACCAACATGTTGCGGTTTACTTTGGAAAGATCGCGGATCTAACTGTTCGCTTACCATTTGCAAGCTAAACAATTTCGGCACATTATATACTTTGTTATAAGGAGAGGTATTCAAGAGGTACGATTTCTTCACACCTTTAACCCCGATAGTATCTACAGTGCTTGGAAATTCAGATTTTACACCATCCAGCTTTTTCACCACACTTTCAGCCGTGTCAGGCAATAAAACAGGATAATAAATCCAGGGCAATAGTTGCATCTGGTTCTGTCCGCCTACAACTCCTGTTGAAACCGGGATTTCGGCACTGTTCGCCGGATCAGCAATAATATTATAATTAATCCTTGCACCATACATAAAAAGCATATCATCCAGGTTCAGATTATTATTAACAGCCATCTGTCCACCTTTTCCACGCAAACTATCCAATTCGGCGTTTACCTGGTCGATACTCCAAACTACCCTGCCACCATTCATTACAAAATAGTTGATTTTATATTTCTCAGTTTCTGTAAAGGGTTTCCTGGGCTTGGCAATAATGAGCATTTTCAATTTATCAAGCCCAGCCTTATCAATACTATTTAAATCAATACGACCAACCAGATAACTGTTGGAGAGCGTATGAATGGCATCTGCCAATTGCAAATCAGAAAGTTCGCCATTTGATTCCGAGAAGCCAATCCTTGGATTATCACCAGAAAGTACCTTCTTTAAACTTGAAGTAAAGATATACTCCAGATTTTCAATAGCGCGGTTGATATTGTCTTCGTAATTGCCACGGGTATCTAAATTCTGAAAGAGTTTAATGGGGAATTCCTTTCCATCACTTTCCATCATGGCCATCGGAAATACGAGTTTCTGCGTTAACCCACTTTCGGTTTTAACACTTAAATTGGTCGCTTCTATTCCTCTTTCGTACAAATTATTGATCACTGTATCCTGATCGGCTTGATTAAGCCCTGCTATAGGATCCACAAACACCACTTTAACTTCGGTTTTAGCATAAGCTTTATAATCAGATAAAATATCCGACACGGCAGCTTGCAGACGTTTAAATGCAGGTGGCAACTCTCCAGCTAAAAATACAGTAATTATTACCGGTTTTTCATTTTCCTGCAGTAAGGTTTTTGTTTTCTCACTCAGTGTAAAACGTTTATCGGCTGTAAAATCAAAACGATGAAAAGCATACTGCCCAACAACATTTAAAATAATCAGTGCCGTTATTACGATGATCAAATTAACCCATTTATTCTTTAGCTTCATTATCGTTTACCTCCTATTATTAATTTGGTGAACAATAAAAAAAGTACCGAAAAGGAAATAAAGTAAATCAGATCTCTGGTGTCTAAAACGCCACGGCTTATCGAAGTATAATGTTGATTAATGCCTAAGTTGCGAATGAGATTCTCCATACTTTGAAATGCAGCAATCTGACTGCTATAATCGAAGCCTAAAAAAGCAAATGCACATAAGGCAGCACTAATAACAAATGCAATAACCTGATTTTTAGTTAATGCAGAAGAGAAAATACCAATGGAGATAAAGGCTGCACCCAATAAAAATAAACCGATATAGGAGCCAATAACTGATCCTGAATCGATATTTCCTTCAGGAAAACCCAATTTTGAGATACTATAATAATAGACTAAGGTTGGGATTAAGGCAAATAATACCAAAACCAGGCTCGCTAAATATTTTGCCACAATAATCTGCCAGATCCGGATGGGCCGGGTAATTAAAAGTTCGAAAGTTCCCTCTCTCCTTTCTTCGGCAAAAGAGCGCATGGTAATGGCTGGAATAAGAAACATGAAAAGATAAGGCACCAAACTAAAAAAACCATCAAGCTCGGCATAACCATAATCAAGCACCGAGGTATCAGGAAAAAACCAGAGTAACAGACCAGAAACCAACAGAAAAATGCCAATGGTAACATAAGCAACCATCGAACTTAAGAAACTGAATAACTCGCGTTTAAAAACTGCGTACATGTGCTATTAAAACGCCGAAGTTAACCATTTATTCCTGCAAATTTAAAGGAATTGATTAAATGAATGTATTATCAAATCAGCAATATTTAAATTTAAAAAGAGGCCGCATCATAAATTTCGAATTGTCATCCTGAGGGGTAATTTATTTATAAAAATCAATATGAATGGACAGAATGGAATGGTCTCGAAGCATCGTCATTTCGACCGCAGTGGAGAAATCTTTTAAATTTGATTTCAATAACTTAGTACAAAGATCTCTCCACTTCGCGTTGCTCCGGTCGAGATGACGACCACTCTATTAGAGTCTGTCAATGGTAGCCTGTCGAAGGACTTAGTTAAATAACTTTTATGTGTTTCGACAGGCTCAACATGACAAAATGTGAGGAGAAATAGTCTTTATGATACAACCTCTTCTTTATATTTCAGTTCGGTTTAGAAAGAAAAACCCACCCCCACTGAAAAAACTTTATTTTTAAAGGTAATCTCATCTGAGAGATCAGTATCTGCTAAACTGCTTAGCCCCAATCCGTAACCGGCGTGAATATTAAAGCCATTATTCAATTGGTAACCAGCCAGAAAGTTTAAACCAAAATCGGTACGTTTAAATTCTGAGTCTGTTTCGCCAAATTTAATGTCCTCTTTTATTGAGCCATATTTACCATTTGCACTTAATGCATAAGCAAAATAAGGGCCGGCGCCAACAAATATTTTACCCGAACCATTCAATTTAAAATTAGCCAATACATTTACTGGCAATTCGAGGTAATTAAAGTTTAAGGTAACTTTCTCTGTGCTTCCAAAATCGCTATCTTCAAAAGCAAAGCTGTTACTATTAAATTTTGTTCCTTTGCTGATAAAGGTTAAACCAGGTTGGATTGAAATTACATCCGATACCGCAAATTCTGCTGTACCGCCAACATAAAATGAAGTTTTGGCATCAAAACTTACTGAGGTGCTGCCAGATGAGATGGTCATGTTTGGGAAAGCCACACCTGCTTTTATGCCAAAAGTTACCGGTTTTTCTGTCTGAGCTGAGGCTGCAAAGCCTAAGCCAGCAACTGTTAATAAAGATAATACTAATCTTTTCATAATTTTGAGAGTTGTTATAAGAATTGTTTTTAGTTTCCGTGCCTTCACCTATTAGGAGAAAACGTACAATGATAAAAAACTAATTTGATAGTTAATAAAATAATCACCAAAATTATTTATTAACTGCTAGATTTTAAATGCTTACAAATAACAAAGCCCCCAATTTTTTGGAGGCTTTGAAATAATCATATTGTTATGTTTTGACTACAAACCAAATGCAAATGCTGCACGGATACCGATAAAACCAGTAGAACCGCCGTTACCTGACCAGTTTTCATAACGTAAACCGAAATCTAAACTAGATTTATCAGCTACTGAGAAAGATGCGCCTAAAGTTGGTGCAACAGCAAACAAAGTACTACCGCCAGTTTCAGTGCTAATTGCAGCACCTAATTCACCAGCACCATAAAAGTTTCCACCAAAATAGTATTTAGCACCTGCTTTTAAAGGTACCACACCATAACTTGTTTTAAATCCTAATGCCTTAAGAGCATCTTTGGCATCTCCTGTAGTCATTAATGATAAATAACCAGCAGAACCAGTTAGACTTAAAGATTTAGCCACTGGATGTTCGTACTGTAATGAACCACCTACGATTAAGGTATTTGAATTTTTTTCTGTTGGTAAACCAAACTCCGCGCCGATGCTTAGTTTTTGAACTGCGCCTTCTGTTTGAGCTGAAGCTGCAAAGCCTAAACCTGCAACCATTAATAAAGATAGTAATACTTTTTTCATGTGATTTTTAATTTATTATTCGTTAATTATTTCAGGTTTTAGACAATCATAATGCCAAAAACGTTACAAACAAAAAGCACCTACTATAAAAAACTGATTAACTGAATGTTAAATTAAAAATATTTTATTCTAAAAAGTTGTATTAAGTTATACGAAGGGAAAATGTAGGGTTTTAACGAAATAAGTCAAACAATTGTGTGGAATAATTGTTTCACATCCCAAATAAATAGGCAAAACTAATTCCCACAAATCCTTTACTATCGGATTTGTTTAAGCCGGCAATACCGCTTTTACCTGTCCATGCTTCGTATCGGATCCCTAAATCGAGTTTGTTTCCTCCTGAAAGTTTGAATTGATTGCCAATACCGGGCGACCAAACAAATAAGGTTTTCTGTTCCTTATTTAAAGATAAAGCTGCCCCCAACTGCCCCTCGAGATAAAAGCTTTCACTCAATTGGTATTTCAGTCCGGCTTTTGCAGGAATATAGGTTAAATCCTGCACGTTAAAAAGTTGGTTCCTTTTTCCAAAAAAGTTCATAAAACCTGCATTTAAAGTTACTGCAAAATTTTCTGCAACCGGAAGATCGGCCTTTACTGAAGCACCTAATCCAATTCCTGAAAGGTTAGAAAAATTACCTGACGGTAAACCGATTTCGGCTGCAGCGCCAATGCCTGGGCTATTTTGAGCCTTTAAAAGTATCGGACTTGAAAATAAAAAAGCTATAAGTATAATTTTGGTTTTTATGCTATGCATGAATTTAAGCAGTAAGTTTTCTAAAAATATCTTCTAATGATTGTTGTTGATGCGCTTTTTTAAGTCCCTCGAGTGAATCGCTTGCTACAATTTTACCTTTATTAATAATGATAATGTCATCACAAATGGCTTCAACTTCTTGCATAATGTGAGTAGAAATGACAACCGTTTTAGCTTTGCCCAAGGTTTTAATCAGTTGCCTGATGTCGACCAGTTGATTTGGGTCTAAACCAGAAGTAGGCTCATCTAAAATTAAAACTGCCGGATTGTGAATGATCGCCTGGGCCAGACCAACCCTTTGGCGATATCCTTTCGATAACATCCCAATTTTTTTATGCTGTTCTGGTGTTAAGCCTACCAATTTGATGACTTCGTCAATCCTTGCAGGTAAATTGGTAAGTTTATACGTTTGACCAACAAAGTTTAAAAATTCCTTTACATACATATCAGTATAAAGCGGTGTATTTTCGGGAAGGTAACCAATATGTTTTTTAGCTTCAATGGCATCAGAAAGAATGCTTTTACCAGAAATTTCAGCCTCACCAGATGTAGGTGATAAATAACCGGTAAGCATACGCATGGTGGTAGATTTACCAGCTCCATTTGGCCCCAGAAAGCCCAAAATACGACCTGGTTTAGCCTCAAAACTGATGGAATCAACCGCTTTTTGCTTATCGTAATGTTTAGAAAGATTTTTAACTGAAATACTCATTTTGTGTTTTTCACCACAGATTTGCACAGATCAACACAGATTTCATAATTGGTTAAACCGATCTGTGTGCATCCTTTCCATCTGTGGTTAATTAATGTGCGGTGAACTTATTTTTTTATTATACCTAAATTTATCCAACTCATCTGATGCCTGTTGTAAATTATCACCCGATAAAATATCTGCACCGTTGTTAACCAAATGATAATAAACATTTTTTACCGGACTGGCAATGGCACTTTTATCAATATTGCCCATTGTGCCTAAAATAGTGGTAATACCTTTATTATGTAAGTATTCATATAATTCTTTATCTGGAGCAGAAACACCAACAAAAGCTACAATCCGGTTATTGGGAATACCAATATTATTTAAGCGTTTCAATTCGGCTTTCTTTTGAACAGATGCAGAAATCATTAAATCAGGCGCCAACTGATGCACTTCTTTTGCCTGATCGGCAGTATAAGTGATGATAATTGAATTACTTTCTACTTTATATTGCCTTACTTTTTCAATCACTTTTGCATAAGAAACGCCTTTTTTCAAATCGATGGTCAACAAAACTTTTCCCTTGCTCCAGCTCAACACGCTATCCAAAGTAGGAATTTTAAACTTTGTTTCCTTGCCTTCCTCATCTTTCAGGTTAAAAGCTTTCAATTCCTCGTAGGTATAATTGCCAATTGAACCTTTCCCTGTAGAAGTGCGATCGAGCTGATCATCGTGCATAATCACCATTACGGAATCTTTACTATAGGCAATATCAAATTCGATTATTACCGGATTATAAGTAGTGGCATTATCAAATGTTTCGATACAGTTTTCAGGAAAACCAGGCATTGGACCACCACGGTGCGCACTGATTAATGGAAAACGGTTTTCTGGCGACCATTTTAAGAATTGATATAACTCCGAAGGTGTATTAAATTTAATATAGTGGTGTTTTTTTTCTTCTGGTTTGCATGAGGTAAAAACTGCAACAATAACCAAAAATAGCAAATGATGGAATTTCATGACTCAAAAGTAGGAAAAAATGGAAGATGGAAGCGGTAAAATGGAATGTTAAATCTGAAACCGATACGCTCGGCTACTGCTTTTCTCAATAATTTGAACCATATGAGAGATTTAAGAACATATAAGCCGACTGGTTATTATCTGATTCCTTTCATAAAGGATGCTGAAATAAATTCAGCATGACGATAGTGTTGGTTTTTATGTTTATCAAAACCTTCAGACTTATACCTTTAAACCCTCCGCCTCACCTGACCACCTTAGTCACCTAAGGACACCTGAGTTAAACGCCAACATTCTCAAATTTGTCGCCCTTTTTAGCTTGATCAAAAACCTTTTACCTTTTACCTCTTACCTTTTACCTTATTTATTATCTTTGCTGCATTATGGCTCAAAAGAATAACGACGAACAATTTAAAAATGTAATATCACACGCCAAAGAATACGGTTTTGTATTCCAGAGCAGCGAAATATATGATGGCTTAAGTGCTGTTTACGATTATGGCCAATTGGGTGCCGAGTTAAAAAACAATATTAAAACCTACTGGTGGAAAGCCATGGTGCAGATTCACGAAAACATTGTGGGGATCGACTCTGCAATTTTTATGCATCCTAAGGTTTGGAAGGCCAGCGGACACGTTGATGGTTTTAACGACCCGATGATCGACAATAAAGATTCGAAAAAGCGTTACCGCGCCGATCAGTTATTAGAGAATAAAATTGACGAATTATATTCGGAATTAGCCAGTTTCAGTGCAGAAAACAAAGCCGGATTTGAGGAGTTTCAACAAGAGATATTGGGTTTAAGTGATGAAGGACAAGCCGCCTGGATTCCAAGTTTTAAAGATGAGGTGACCATTTTAGACAATGCAAAATATCCATTTGTTGATGAGGCAAGCTGGAGATTTGTAAAAAAAGGTTTAGCGCTTGAAGTAGAAATGAACCTTGCACTTAAATCTGAAAACTTAGCACAGTTAAAAGATTTAATTGTTGATTATAAGGTAATCTGCCCGATTTCTAAAACTTCTAACTGGACAGATGTACGTCAGTTTAACCTGATGTTTAGCACGCAGTTTGGAGCCATGGCTGAAGGCAGTGATGAAGTTTATCTTCGTCCGGAGACCGCTCAGGGTATATTTGTTAACTTCCTCAACGTTCAAAAATCAGGAAGGATGAAAATTCCTTTTGGTATTGCGCAGATTGGTAAAGCTTTCAGAAATGAGGTAATTGCCCGTCAGTTTATTATGCGTATGCGCGAGTTTGAGCAAATGGAAATGCAGTTTTTTGTTCGCCCGGGTGAAGACACAAAATGGTTCGAATACTGGAAAGAAGCACGTTTAAAATGGCATAAAGCTTTAGGAACCAATCCTGAGAAATACCGTTACCACGACCACGTGAAACTGGCGCATTATGCCAATGCAGCAACTGATATCGAATTCGAATTTCCTTTCGGATTTAAAGAGGTTGAAGGAATTCACAGTCGTACCGATTTCGATTTAAAGCAACACCAGGAGTTTTCTGGCAAGAAAATGCAGTATTTTGATAACGATTTAAATGAAGAAGGTAAACCTTATGGCAATTACATTCCTTATGTAATCGAAACCTCGATCGGTTTAGACCGCATGTTCCTGTTAACCATGATTAATGCTTTTGAAGAGCAGGATTTAAGCACAGAAGATAAACAGGATAGCCGTACTTTATTGCGTTTACACCCTGCCTTGGCACCATACAAAGTAGCCATTTTCCCATTGACCAAAAAAGATGGTCTGCCAGAGAAAGCACGCGAAATTATGGATGAACTGAAATTCGATTTCAACTGTATTTACGAAGAGAAAGACGCGATTGGTAAACGTTACCGCCGTCAGGATGCAGTAGGTACACCATTCTGTATCACTGTTGACCACCAGAGTTTAGAGGATAATACGGTTACGATCCGCCACCGCGATAGCATGGAGCAAGAACGTGTAGCCATTGCCGATTTAGCTGGTATTATAGGTAAGGCTACGAGCTGGAAGGCATTGTTGGCATAAAAAGTAAAAATCCGTCATCTCGTGCGAAGAGCAACGAAGCCGAGAGATCTGCCGAGATAGATCTCTCCATTCCGCGATGCTTCAGTCGAGATGACGACCGTTTTATAAAGTCGCAGGTTTACCCCTGCGACTTTTTTGTGTAGAAAAATGAATTTAGCCGAACATTATAACAAACTTTACAGAGATTCGATTGCCAAAATAGCTAATGGGAACTACGAAATAGATCGTTTAATCGACTCTGAGGCCGATAATCGTTTTGGCATTACTTTAGTGATCAGACCTGATGCAACTACCAATCATAATATTCAGGAGTTTTTGGCTGAAGTAAAAACCATTGAGCCTGATCAGTATTATTATCAAAACGCAGATCTCCATATTACTTTAATGTCTATCATTTCCTGTTATGATGGCTTTGATTTAAAAGATATTAATGTTCAGGATTATATCGACATTACTAAAAAAGTTTTAGTCAGGCATAAACCTCTCAAAATTCAGTTTAAAGGACTTACCGCATCTCCGTCATGCATCTTAATTCAAGGCTTCTTAACGGATAGCTTGAATGAAATCAGAGATGATTTAAGGACTACTTTTAAAAATTCAGATCTGCAACAGAGTATCGATAAACGTTATGCCATTCAAACCGCTCATGCTACAGTAATTCGTTTCAGATCGGAGTTAATTCATATAAACGCTTTGCTTAATCTTATCAAAAAGTACAGGGATTTTGATTTTGGTACTTTTGAGGTGAAGGAAGTAGAATTGGTTTATAATGACTGGTACCAGCGGGAAAGATTTGTAAAAAAATTGCATCAGTTTTATTTATCTTAGCACATTAATTTACCAAAAAAATTAACGCTCGTGAAATTACCGCTTTTGGCACTGGTATGCCTCTTAATTACATCTTCCTGCAAAAAAGAAATTGATTATCATCAGGAATGGGATTTATCTACTATGAGTGCTAAAGTTGATGGTGCTTTATTGCAATGTACATTAGCTACTGCCCAGGTTTATGATGTAGATGAACAAATAAGTGTCCAAATCTCGGGTAAAAAAGGAACTACTACTGGCTTTAGTTTAATGATCAGCGATTTTAAAGGTGTTGGCACCTATAATTTATCGGATAATAACATGGCGACTTACCTTTTGGATATATCCGGATTACAAGATACCTACATTGGCAATACACCAGGAACAATAAAGATAACCAGTTATTTAGCAAACAAATACATCAAGGGTAGTTTTGAGTTTAAAGCACAAAATCAATCCAATTCAACAAGCAAAACCATTAGCGAGGGGCAATTTATGATCAGTTTGGTTCCGGTTAAATTGCCAGAAACCAATAACAGCACTAATAATTTAAGTGCAAAGGTAGATGGCACCACAATTGGTTTTACTGGTGAAGCAATATCAATCAACACTCCCATTATTGGGAATTTACTTACGATTGCAACTACAAATGGTGATAAACAAATGATTCTTTCCGTAATAGATTATAAAGGAATTGGCACATACAATCTCGCAACCGAGGGAATTGGATCTTATATGAAGGACCAAACACCTACAGGCTCATTTACGGCTACAAGTGGTACTTTGGTGATTACAAGTGAAGCTGGGGATAAATTAAAAGGAACATTTTCATTTAACGCCCCAAATGAAAATACGGCAATTAATACATCAGTAACAGTTACAGAAGGCACTTTTGATCTACCCTTTAGCAAAAAATAAGTATTAACTTTAAAATCTAAAGCCGTTGATCTAAAAATCAATGGTTTTTATATTTAATAATCCTTGGGTCACAAATAACTTTTAGATTTCATATTCATTTATCCGGATATTACATTTGTTTAATCAGCAATCGCTTTAATATGAAAATTCCACAGAAGTTTTTTGCCCGTCGACATGAAATTGCGGCAGATTATTTAAAAGAATTAGATAAACACCTTGACGACATTGTATCTGGCCGTGCTACAGAAATGTTTGAAGTAAGAGATTTTGCCGATTTAATCCATGTACACCCTACTCATTTAAGTAACACGATTAAGGCTGCTACCGGACATTCGCCATGTTTCTTTTTCGAAGAGCGTTTAATGGAAATTTCGAAATCAATGTTACAGAATGTAAGTATGCCTATTGCCGAAATTGCAAGGACACTAACTTACGATCCATCTAACTTTACCAAGTTTTTTAAACACTTCGCTGGCCAAACACCAAGACAATATCGGGAGACTTATTTCGAGTCTTTAGCTACCAATAAGGAAATTGTCACCATATAAAACTTAAACAGTCACCATTTTTACTTAAGCTGTCACCATTTTTACAGCCAATTTCCATTTAATTTTGTTTAACAAATTAAAAGAAAATGGAAACACAAAATAAAATTGCCCTGGTAACCGGTGGTAGCCGCGGACTGGGAAAAAACGCTGCGTTAAAAATTGCCGCAAAAGGAATTGGTGTAATTGTTACCTATCAATCGAAAAAAGAGGAAGCAGAAGATACCGTAAATGAAATAAAAGCGCTGGGTGTGCCAGCAGCAGCAATACAGTTAAATGTTGGCGATTCTAACACTTTTGAGGCTTTTTTTACAGAAGTTAAAAGCATACTAAAATCTGTTTTTAATGCAGAAAAATTCGATTTCCTGATCAACAATGCCGGTATTGGGATCCACGCATCATTTGCAGATACTACAGAGGAACAATTTGATTCCTTAGTAAACATTCATTATAAAGGCGCTTTCTTTTTAACCCAAAAGGCTTTGCCGCTATTAAATGATGGTAGCGCAATCATTAATGTTTCATCCGGATTGGCGCGTTTTGCTACTCCAGGCTATGCGGCCTATGCATCGATGAAAGGTGCCATGGAAACCTTAACAAAATATCAGGCTAAAGAATTGGGTGCAAGAGGAATCAGATCGAACATTATTGCGCCAGGTGCTATAGAAACCGATTTTGGTGGTGGTGTGGTACGCGATAACGACCAGCTCAATGCCGGAATCGCTTCGAACACAGCCTTGGGCCGTGTAGGCTTACCGGATGATATTGGAGGTGTAGTAGCATTTTTATGTACCGAAGATGCGAGATGGATTAATGCACAGCGCATTGAAGCTTCTGGCGGGATGTTCTTATAATCTATTTGCTTTTTTTAACCACCAAGACACGAAGGCAGAAAGATTAATTTCTTTGTGTTCTTAGTGCCTTGGTGGTTATCTTTTTTGGTAGCTCGTCAACGCTAACCGCAAAACGCCATGCGCTAAGCACTATCCAAATCCACAACCAGAAAATAATCTGCATCAGAAGGCGTTATCCATAAAAACCATCAGATGCTTAAACTATTTCTACCTACCCTTTTACTGTTAATTTTTGTTACCGGTGCAAACGCTCAAAAATGGACAGATGCGGAGTTCCGCAGGGCCAATACCGCAGCAAATGTTTCTTATTTAACTAACGAAGAGAAAAATGTAGTAATGTACATGAACCTGATACGCATTGATGGCGAAAAGTTTTATTACACCTTTTTAGAAGACTATATTAACAACTATAACGCTAAAGTAAAGCAATATAGAAACTATAACGAACTGCGGATTACCCGTAACAATAGCTATTATACCTCTTTATTAAAGCATTTAAGGGGAATAAAAAATCTACCGGTATTTTACCCTAACGATAAGCTGACCTCTTTAAGCCGTAGCCATGCACAAGATTTAAACAGGAATAATTTAGACACACACGAAAGCAGCAACGGCGATAAGTTTTCGAAACGTTTATCCACCTATTTCCCCAATAAGGCCATGAGCGAAAACATCGATTTTGGTTACTCGAACAGTTTGGATATTGTTTGCCATTTATTGTTAGATTGTGGTGTACCTTCACTTGGTCACCGGTTTAATTTGCTCGATCAGAAATACAAACTGAATACTGTTGGTGTGAGCATAAAGCCACACCCCTCTTATACCTGGTGTGCCGTTATTGATTTTGTTGCGCTACCAGTTTCTTATGCTTATAAGGAGTAAATGCATAAATGATCTTATTACCATGGCTATAAAAATTTAATTGTAAATTGCGCCATAAAATAACAACGAACAATTTTAAGTAATGCGTAACGCCATTTTAGCCGTAATAGATTTTTTTCATCCTCCATTTAAAAAATTTATTTCTTTACATAATTTCAGGTATCTGGCTACTGGTGGGAGCACTTTATTATTGGGAATTTTAAGTTATTACTTTGCTTACTTTTTCATCTTTAAAACTGAGGAGGTAAACTTTGGGGTAATTGTGTTACAAAGGGAAACGGCCTCGTTATTAACAGATTATTTCATTGCTATTCCAACCAGTTTTTTACTTAACAAATATGTTATATTTACACATAGTGAATTAAAGGGAAGGGTTCAGCTTTTCAGGTTTTTAAACCTCCAGTTTATAAATATACTGGCAAACTATGTTTTATTGAAATTTTTGCTGGAACTTTTGAGAGATTACCCAACTTTGGCAATGCTTTCGAGAATACTGGTTTCCGTCTTAATGGCGCTTTTCAGCTACCTCTACCAGCATTACTTTACATTTAGTGTAAAAAAAATTGGGGATAAAAATGGGAAGAAGGATTAATAATTGTTTTTCCACTAATGCATTCGAAATGTCGTCATTTCGAGCGGAGTGCGACGTAGTCGAGAACCACAAAGTGCTCAGCGAAGTTAAACCTATCTAAATAGATCTCTCGGTTTCGCTATGCTTCAGTCGAGATGACGACCATTCTATTGGAGTCCGTTCAATGGTAGCCAAGTCGAAGGGCAGCAAAAGATATAGCGAACAGCCCGACCGGAGCTACCTATAAAATGGTACAGCACCTTTCCAGATTATTAATCTTATTTCTTTTGGAAAGCAGTGACACAAATTTTTCGGTTTATTTAGTCCCGCCTTCACTTCAAGTCCTCACTCGTAACTCGTTCCGGGCTTTACGCACCAGTCGGGTTTAGATGGCCACGGCATTGCTCCTATTTTCGTTTTTCAGCAAAGTGCAGGAAAAACCAGCTTCATCAGCACAAGCCTTTGTGAATAAACGGGATGGAAGCGGTATCCCCCGATCCTTCATTGGGGATATAGCGAACAGCCCGACCGGAGCCTTCCGATGAAATGCTACAGCACCTTTCCAAATTATTAATCTTATTCTTTTGGAAAGCAGCGACACAAGCTTTTCGGTTTATTCAGTCCCGCCTTCGCTTCAAGTCCTCACTCGTACCTCGTTCCGGGCTTTACGCACCAGTCGGGTTTAGGTGGCCACAGCATTTCTTCTATTTTCGTTTTCAGCAAAGTGCAGGAAAAACCAGCTTCATCAGCACAAGCCTTTGTGAATAAACGGGATGGAAGCGGTATCCCCCGATTCTTCATCGGGGATATAGCGAACAGCCCGACAGAACCTCACCAATGAAATGCTACAGCACCTTTCCAAGTTATTAACCCATCATTTTAACCACCCGAAACCTTTATTACGTTAACCTGTTAATTTATGCAGCCGCTTTCTTGATAAGATAAAAACAACATCCTAACTTAGCTGCCGACCAACTTATTTCATAAATAACCATGAGCCATTTTAATGATTTTAATAATGCGCAGGTAGCAAAATTGCCCAATCATTTAAAACAATTTATTGTTGACCAGAATTACGAAAAATATACACCAATCGATCAAGCGGTATGGCGTTATGTAATGCGCCAGAATTACAGTTATCTTAAAAATGTAGCTTATTACCCTTATATAAAAGGCTTACAACGAGCGGGTTTAAGTATTGAGTACATTCCCGACCTGCAAACCATGAACGATAATCTTGGTAAGATTGGTTGGGGCGCCGTAACTGTTGATGGTTTTATCCCTCCAGCTGCTTTTATGGAATATCAGGCCTATAGGGTACTGGTAATTGCTGCAGATATCCGCCAGATTAATCACATCGAATATACACCAGCACCAGATATTATACACGAAAGTGCTGGTCATGCACCTATTATTGCCGATACCGATTACAATAATTATTTAAGCTATTTTGGTTCGATTGGTGCAAAAGCCATGTTTTCGGCGAAAGATTTTGAACTTTACGAAGCCATCAGGAAATTATCGATTTTAAAAGAAGCTGTAAATGCTGATAAATTTGAGATTGCCAGGGCAGAAAAAGAATTGCGCTACATTAGTGAAAATATGGGCGAGCCCTCTGAAATGGCTTTACTTGGTCGCTTACACTGGTGGACAGTTGAATATGGTTTGATTGGTACGTTAGAAAATCCAAAAATTTATGGCGCGGGTTTGCTTTCCTCTATCGGCGAAAGTGCAACCTGCATGCAAAATGATGTAGCAAAACTTTGGTACAACATTGATACGATTAATTATGCCTATGACATTACCAAACCACAACCGCAGCTTTTTGTAACCGAAACATTCCAAAATCTGATTGATGTTTTGGAAACTTTTGCCAATACCATGGCCTTTAGGAAAGGTGGAACAGAAAGTATTATGAAAGCAATTGCCTGTAAAAACGTAGCCACAGCTGTTTATAGTTCAGGCTTACAGGTAAGTGGTGTATTTACTGATATAGGTGTCGGCACAAAAGATGAGGTAACTTTTATTAAAACAACTGGTGCTTCGGCATTGGCGTTTAACGGAAAACAATTAAATGGCCATGGAAAAGATTACCATGCAGATGGTTTTTCATCTCCCGTTGGTCGGTTAAAAGATGCAGCAAAAGCACTGGAAGATTATAGCGCAGTTGAATTACAGGCCTTAGGAATAATTACTGGCGAAAAAGCTGAACTTATATTTGAAAGTGGTATTAAAGTGATTGGTGTAGTTAAGGACATGATTACTGAAAGCGACAAGCTCCTTTTAATGGCCTTTAACGATTGTACGGTTACAGAACGTAATGGGAATATTTTATTTAAACCAGAATGGGGAATTTATGATATGGCCATAGGCGAAACCATTGTTTCAGTTTTTAATGGAGCTGCCGACAAAGATGCTTACGAGGAGATTACGTTAATTAGCAAGGAGAAAACGCATCACATTACTTACGATGATAAAACATTAAAACTACACGGCTTATACAAAACGGTTAGAGAGATCAGGGAAAGTGGTGAAAACCTGGATCAGCTTGGCGAAATTTTCTTACAGCTAAAAACAAACCATAGGCAGGATTGGCTTTGCGCCTTGGAAATTCTGGAGATTATTTACCATAAAAAGATTTATCATCAGCTGGAAAAGGAAATTCAGGTTTATCTTGAAATTAAAGCGGGTAAAGAGTTAGACCATACCAAACTGATTAATGATGGCTTACATGTGATTAAAAACCCGGTGAGCCAGCTCCTTGTGGAAGATTGATTTATCGCTTTAATTTCATTAACTTTATGTTATGACAACTATCACAGTACAAGTAGATAACGAACAAAATGCTGCACTTCTTGAAAAGATGCTTAAGGCATTATCTTTTGTAGAAGATGTCGACATCAAAACCCATCAGCCCAATATGGTTGAGGAGCCTAGGGGATCTTATAAGAAATTAAAAAAAGCAATTGACAATACTGAAGGCAATTTAATGTTTAAGGAGATTAAAGATCCATCTAAATGGCAGAGTGATTTAAGAGATGAATGGGAACGTAATATTTGTTAACCCGTTAAATTCATAAAAACGTTTAATTCATATATCTTCAACCTTTTAACTTTACAACAATTTTTAATTCCTTTTAATGAACATTATAATTACAGGTGCCAGCAGCGGAATCGGCTTCGAAACGGCTTTAGAGTTTAGCTTACATAAAGAAAATAAAATTGTTGCCATTGCCCGTTCGGCAGATAAGTTGCGCAAACTCTTAGAAATTGCTAAAGGCATTAATCCAGATTGCACCCTTTTACCGGTAGAATTTGACATTGTAAACGATGATTATGCCGCGCTGATTCCTTTTTTAAAAGAACGTTTGGGTACAATCGATATCCTGATCAACAATGCAGGCGCTTTAATTAATAAGCCTTTTTTAGAAACCACCGAGGTTGATTTAGGCGAAATGTTACAGAGCAACGTAATTTCACATTTTAAGATGATCCAGAACCTTTTGCCTTTAATGCAAAGCGGAAGCCACATTGTAAACATTGGTAGTATGGGTGGCTTTCAGGGAAGTGTTAAATTTCCTGGTCTTTCTGCCTATTCGGCAAGTAAAGCTGCCTTGCATACCTTAACAGAATGTTTGGCTTTTGAATTAGCTGAAACAGGAATTAAAATTAATTGCCTTGCATTAGGATCGGCCCAGACGGAAATGCTCGAAACTGCTTTCCCTGGCTACCAAAGCCCGGTTATGGCTTTTGAAATGGGGAAATATGTGGCCGATTTTGCAAAAACAGGACATAAATTTTTTAATGGAAAAATTTTACCAGTAGCAGTTACTACTCCATAGTATGATAATTTTTAGTAATTTACGCCAGTAATTGAAAAACTAAAAAAATCTATGGAAACAAATTCTCCTTTTAAAACAGTCGACAGTGGGAAAAATGCTGCTGTTGTTAGCTACATCTTTCTAATCGGTTGGTTAGTATCGTACTTTGCCATGTACAAAGACAACAAAACAGCGCTGTCAAGTTATCACTTAAGACAGTCATTATTGCTTCATTTGGGTATGATTGTACTTAATGTAGCGGTAACTATATTGATTATGATTGTGCCAACTGCTCTAATTGGTTATTTAAGTTATGTAGTTTACATTGCCTACCTTATTTTGATCATTATAGGTGCTATAAGTGCAAATAATGGTGAACAAAAACCGCTTCCGTTAATCGGCGACAAAGCACAAACCATGTTCCCAAGTATTTAATCGAAGCCAAATATTTTAATTAGGTCCGGGTAAGCTAACCCGGACTTTTTGTTTTAACTCATTTTCAACATTTTAACCGACTTTAGATATTTTTTATATCTTTGGCTCCAACATATGAAGAAAATAATAGTCCCGATTTTGTTTTTCATTTTGTCTGCCACGGCAGGAAAAGCCCAAACAATCTTACCCGCGCAATACCAGGAATTGGTAAAAAAATTAGTTGCAAGCCTTCCAAAAAACACAACAGTTACGGAAAATAATTCTTCCACAAGCTCCACAACCCTTATCGATTTTGCCAAAAGTATGTTAGGTATCCCCTATCGTTATGCTACAAGCAACCCAAAGGTTGGTTTCGACTGTTCTGGTTTTGTGAGTTATGTATTCAGTAATTTTGGCTTTAAAGTTCCACGTTCTTCAAGAGAGTTTAGCTATGCGGGTAAAGAAACCAGTTTAGAAAATGCAAAAGTAGGCGACGTATTGATTTTTACAGGCAGTAATTCAAGAATAAGAAGGATCGGTCATGTTGGGATTGTTTATTCTATTGATGAAAACGGAATAAAATTTATTCATGCCTCTTCAGGTAAAGCGCACCAGGTAACCATTACCGATCTTGACGGTCATTATAAAGCCCGTTTTATGAAAATTGTAAGCATTCTTTAATTACTTTTTATATTTCCACATTCTCGTTTTGCCTTCGGCAAGCCATTCTAAAGTGGTTTCCAATCTTTTTATTCTGGTTGCTTCCGTTTTAGCTTCCTCAAGCCACAATACATAATCTTTTTTATTGGATGGACTAAAATTCTGAAATACCGCTAAAGCTTCCGGGGCTTCTTGTAAAGCTTCCATAAAATATTCAGGTATAACCAGTTCTTTCTTCTCTATAGATTTTGTTTTTGGTGGCAGTTTTATATTATCCTCATTTAATTGAATGGCTTGCTGAATATAGGCAATCAGAATTTCATCAGATGGCAGATCGTCAAAAGAGGTTATTTTACCTAATAAACCCATGGCTTCAGCATGTTCTTTAAAGATGCCATACTCATCTTGCATTAACGAGCCTTTCCAAAAGCCAAAGGCACAATGATGCTTGAAAGACGCCATGTGACAAACCGTCCCTTTATAATCAAAGAAAGGCATCCCCCATTTAATTTTCTCTTCAATACGAGCATCGGCTTTATGCACCAGATTCCTTAAATGATCCAAAATCGGAATGGCAAACGCTGCCGAATTGATAATGTATTGGTCTACCTGAACAATTGTATGCAAAACTAAAAGATTACGATAATAAATTTAAAGCAAAATAACCTTTAAAGCAAGTTCTACATCTCCATTAAAAAGAAACTTTTTAGCCAGTTCGTGTAGTTCCCTTTCTCGGTTTGTGGTATCGCCAATGGTCGCATCGAGTACTTCTTTTACTTCGGGATTTGTACTGATCAAATCAATTTCCTCATCAGTGGGTATTTGCTCAACATTACCGAGCATACCTAAATCGTTTCCGGTTAATACTTTTGAAAAGCGAACTGATTGTGGTAAACGATCAACCCCAATACCTAATTTAGCTAAAGGTTTTACCACTTTAAATAAGTTATCATTTGTTACCCTACAGTACCAATCGCCACCTAAACGGGCAACAAGGTCGATTTTATGCTGATCTATCTTACCATTCTCATCTAAAATAGCCTCGTTAATATGAATCACTTTTATTTCAGCCAGAACCAGGTTTCCTGCACCATGTTTATCGCCTAAAGAAATCACTTCATTCACCACACACTCAAACTGCACCGGTGCCTCGGCAACTCTTGGTGGCCGAACCAGATCTGATTTCAACATGGTAAATCCTGCTTTCTCAAACTCGTTTACGCCTTTGGCATATTCGGTACTGGCCAGGCTCATCTGCTGCACCATATCGTAATTTACGATATTGATCACACACTCTTTTACTTGATGAACATTCTCTAAAGTGTGTTTGGTCGTATTATCGCGCACCCTTCTCGACGGGGAAAAAATACAGATGGGCGGATTTGTACTAAACATATTAAAGAAACTGAAGGGGCTTAAATTTATATTTCCTTCGGCATCAATAGTGGAGGCAAAACAGATCGGTCGCGGAGCGATAGCGTACTGTAGGTAGTTTTGTAGCTCTACAGGGGTTAAATCGGAAGTATTTAAGGTCAGCAAGGTTTTATTGCGTTAAATTTCAAAATTATTCTTTTTTAGAAAGCAAATGCAGTGGTTATTGGGAAACAGCAGCCCCGCCATACACTATTATTCCCGATGAAAAATCGGGATATAGCCGCTTTTGTCGGGTTTATATAGCAAAGTTGACCTAAGTAATATAAACCTGACAGTAGCGAACACGAAGTAAGGGCTTTTTCAGCTCTTGCAAAGTAAAGCGGATGGCAGGGCTTAACCAACCGAAATGATCGGAACCTTGCTTTCCTTAAACCTCAAAAATTAATTTTTCTTTAAGGCTAAAATCGAAAAATCCGTATCAGCCTTCGTAATCGTATTGGTCAAAGCCCCAAGCCCTGTTATTTCCATCTCCACAACATCACCCGGCTGTAACCATTGCACTTTATAATTTGGATCGTTAAGCAAACCAGTACCGTTTAACTCTAAGAAACAACCCGTACCAACTGTACCTGAACCAATTACATCACCAGGCAGGATGTCTACCCCATAAGCACAACGTTCTATAATTTCGGCAAAAGTCCAATCCATATCAGCAGCATTTCCTTTCGAAACTTCAATACCGTTTACTCTGCAGGTCATTTTAAGATCGTAAGCATTACCTACGTGCCCTTCTTTAGGTGCAACCTTATACTGCAATAATTCATCTGGTGTTACCAGCCATGGACCAATTACGGTAGAAAAATCTTTTCCTTTTGCAGGACCTAAATTCAACAACATCTCTTCCATCTGCAAAGTACGGGCACTCATATCGTTCATTACCATATAACCTGCAATGTATTCATCAGCCTCAGCGGCTTTAATATTTCTTCCTTTTCTACCGATAACAATAGCAAGCTCCAATTCGAAATCCAGTTTATCAAAATGATCTGGCATGCATTCTATTTCTCCTGTACCCTGAATAGCGTTGTGATTGGTGAAATAAAAGATGGGATACTCATCAAATTGAGGGATCATATCAACCTTTCTGTTTCTACGTGCTGCAGCAACATGTTGCCTGAAAGCGTATCCATCACGACAGCTGGTTGGATGTGGAACGGGCGCCAAAATCTCATAAAAAATTTCTTCTTTGGCCTCCAGGCTTCCTTCTTTAATCTGATCATCAATGCGTTTTGCCCTTTCCATTAATACCTCTCCTCCCTGCAGAAATTCGTTCATGTTGTCAGGGATAAGCTTATCGCAGCTATTTAAATTATAGATATGCCCATTTACAAACACACCAAGATGCTCCCTGTCTTCGGTTTTATAGGATACTAGTTTCATATATGATTTGGTTAAATACGCGGTAAAGCTAAGAAATTAGGTCATTCAAAATAAAACTTAAGCGTTATTATTTTAAAACGATATATTCTGAAGGTTAGATTTAATTTAAAGGAAAATCTTTGGTTGCAGTGTTTGTTAGAGCGTAAATCCATCAATCAATAACCTGCAGTATCCCTTGTTGCGCTGGCAACCATAAGCACTACTAATTTATCGCTTATGGCAGCCAACACAAAATATTAACCTGTAGCAATAACCAACGGTGCGGCTCTCTCTGAGACGTATATATATCGCATTAAAATTTTAACTTTTAAATAAAATACATACCTTAGTACCATTAAAACCATGATCTTAAAAGCATTACATATTAATCTGGTAAACGACGCTATCGCAGCCCGTCGCTATAAGATGCTATCCAAGCTGATCATGGCTCAGTATTCACTGTAATTTCATTCGCCTTTCTTTTTAATTGAAACGCCGTGCCGTTTTAATTGTTAATTCATTTAGGATTTTTCTTATCTAACCATAACATCATATAATTATGCCTATTTATCATAAATTAGGGCAGATTCCAGCTAAACGTCACACGGTTTTTCGTAAACCTGATGGAAATCTTTATGCCGAAGAATTGGTATCAACCGAAGGTTTTTCCAGTTTATATTCGTTGGTTTATCATTGTCACCCGCCAACAATGGTAAAACATTTGGGCGAGCCTTATAGTGTTGAGCCAAAAATTGCGCGCGAAAAACACCTGAAACACACCAGTTTAATCGGTTTCAATATTAAACCGGAAGATGATTTTCTAAAAAGCAGAAAAGCCGTTCTGGTAAACAGCGATCTGCATATCGTTCTGGCTGCGCCAAGAAAATCTATGACCGACTATTTCTACAAAAATAGTCAGGCCGACGAGATGATCTTCGTACATGAAGGTTCTGGCAAGCTGAGAACAGGATTCGGAGAAATTAAGTTTGCTTATGGCGATTATCTGATCATTCCAAGAGGAACCATCTATCAGATGGAATTTGATACCGAACAAAACAGGTTGTTTATTGTAGAAAGTTTTAGTCCGCTAAGACCGCCAAAAAGATATTTAAATCAGTTTGGACAGTTAATGGAACATGCGCCGTATTGTGAGCGTGATTTGAGACTACCAGAAAACCTGCAAACACATGATGAGTATGGCGATTTTAAAGTGCTGATTAAAAAACAGGGGTTAATTTATCCCTACACTTATGGTACTCATCCTTTTGATTATGTTGGCTGGGACGGTTATCATTATCCTTATGCTTTCTCTATCCACGATTTTGAACCGATAACAGGCCGCCTGCACCAACCCCCTCCTGTTCATCAAACTTTCGAAGGACACAATTTTGTGGTTTGCTCGTTTGTTCCCCGAAAATACGATTATCATCCCGATTCTATTCCAGCCCCCTATAACCATAGCAATGTAGATAGCGACGAAGTGCTTTATTATGTAGATGGTGATTTTATGAGCCGCAAAAGTGTGGTTAAGGGACAAATTACCCTACACCCTGGCGGTATTCCACACGGGCCACATCCAGGTACTGTAGAAAAATCGATTGGAAAAGAAAAAACAGATGAGCTGGCGGTAATGATCGATCCTTTTAAGCCTTTAATGCTTACACAGGACGCCGTGGATATTGAAGACGAAAATTACCACAAAAGCTGGCAGATTAACATAGAATAAAATTAGTCGGAAATCGTGAGACCGGGGTCCGAAGATGATGTGCAGATGAAATAGATGGTGAGCAATTCTCCATCAATTAAAATTCACCACATTCAACCTTAAAACATATTTAACAATAACATATTAACAATATCACATCCGACTTCGGACCTCCGACCTCGGACTAATTACAACAAACAAATGGGAACACAAACATTCGCAGAAAAAATATCGAAAGCACCGGATTTTTTGCCTATTAACGGAACAGATTATATCGAATTTTATGTAGGCAACGCTAAACAAGCGGCTCACTACTACAAAACGGCATTTGGGTTTCAAAGCCTGGCTTATGCCGGCCCGGAAACTGGCGTACGTGATCGTTCGTCGTATGTATTGCAACAGGGTAAAATCAGGCTGATCTTAACTACAGCATTAAAATCTGATCATCCAATATCAGAGCATGTAAAAAAACATGGCGATGGGGTAAAAGTATTGGCCCTTTGGGTAGACGATGCCTATAGTGCTTTCGAAGAAACCACAAAACGTGGCGCTAAACCATATATGGAGCCTAAAACCTTAACTGACGAAAATGGCGAAGTTAAAATGAGTGGTATTTACACTTATGGTGAAACAGTGCACATGTTTATTGAGCGTAAAAACTATACCGGAACTTTCATGCCAGGTTACCGCGTATGGGAAAGTGATTATCAACCTGCAGATGCTGGCCTTTTATATATCGACCATTGTGTGGGTAATGTGGGTTGGAACCGCATGAATGAAGCCGTACAATGGTATGAAGATGTAATGGGATTCGTAAATATTCTATCTTTTGACGATAAGCAAATCAATACAGAATATTCGGCTTTGATGAGTAAAGTGATGAGTAACGGGAACGGCTTTTCAAAATTCCCGATTAACGAGCCAGCAGAAGGCAAAAAGAAATCGCAAATTGAAGAGTATCTGGAGTATTATGAGGGCGAAGGCGTGCAGCATATTGCCGTAGCGACAAAAGATATTGTTAAAACGGTTAAAGAACTAAAATCACGTGGGGTAGAATTTTTAAGTGCTCCACCAGAAGCTTATTATGATATGATGCCTCAGCGTGTAGGCAAAATTGACGAAGAAATAGCCTTATTGGAAAGCCTGGGCATTTTGGTCGATTGTGATGAAGAAGGATATTTATTGCAGATTTTCACCAAACCTGTTGAAGACCGCCCTACCCTTTTCTTCGAGATTATTCAGCGTAAAGGTGCGCAGAGTTTTGGTGCCGGTAATTTTAAAGCACTATTCGAATCGTTGGAGCGTGAGCAGGAATTGAGAGGTAATTTATAGTAATGCCGTCATCTCTAGCGGAGTGCAACGTAGTCGAGAGATCTGTTTAGATAGATCTCTCCATTCCGCTGCGCTTCAGTCGAGATGACGTTTTTTAATTTAGCTCGTCATTCCGCGCAAGCAGGAATCTTAATGCTTATGAAACATTAACATGCATTAAAATTCCCAATCAAGTTGGGAATGACGAAACTTTTCTAAACTACAACACTTCACCCAAATGTTTATAATTCGATTTTATCGTATCCAAAACTTCACTCATTTTTCCGCCGAGCATTAATTTTGTCATGGATTCTGTCATGCCTTTTATTTGCGCCCATTCTATTTTTGGCGGCATGGCCAATGCATTTGGATTGGTCATCACATTTAACAAAACTGGCCCTTCCTCACTTAATGCATGACTGATTGCTGTTTCCACTTCTTCAGGCTTGGCTACGGTTATTCCTTTAAAGCCCATGGCCTGCGCAACCAATGCAAAATCAGGATTAATCATATCTGTTTCATTATCTGGCAAGCCATCAACTTCCATTTCCAACTTCACCATTCCCAGTGCCCTGTTGTTAAAAACAATCAATTTTATAGGCAGGTTATATTGTTTAATGGTTGCCAGATCGCCCAAGAGCATTGATAAGCCGCCATCACCGCAAAGCGCAATTACTTGTTGTTCTGGATGTGCTAATGCCGCTCCGATAGCCATTGGCATGGCATTGGCCATAGATCCATGGTTAAAAGATCCCAACATTTTACGTTTGCCCGTTCCATCGATAAAACGTGCTCCCCAAACGCAACACATTCCCGTATCTACCGTAAAAATGGCATCATCGGCTGCTAAACGGTTTATGGTTTCAGCTACAAATTCGGGTTGGATTTTATTTTCCTCACCCCGATCTTTCACATAAACCTGCTGTGCTTCCTTCACTTTCTGATAAAATTCTAATTGGGATTTTAAGAAACCTTCCTCTTTCTTTTCGCTAAGAAGTGGCAATAGTGCTTTTATCGAATCGCTGATATTCCCACATAAACCCATAGTAAGTTTAGCCCTCCTACCTAAACGCTCGGGTTTTTCATCAATCTGTACAATTTTATTTTTTACAGGCATAAAATTCACGTAAGGAAAATCAGTCCCCAGCAGAAGCACTACATCAGCCTCGTGCATGGCATGATAGCCAGATGGCTGTCCTAAAAGGCCTGTCATGCCAACTTCGTAAGGGTTATTATATTGGATGCCCATTTTACCTCTGAAAGAAAACCCCACGGGCGCCTTTAATTTACCTGCTAATTCTACCACCTCATCATGCGCTTCGGCGGCACCTATGCCACAGTAAAGCATAATTTTCTTTTCGCCATTAAGCAGGTCTGATAAATCTTTCAGCTCCTGGTCTGAAGGACGGATCACAGGCTTATTCTTGAACAATTGCATAGCAGTTACGCTCTCCACCGCATCCAGTTGTGCCACATCGCCAGGCAAACCAAAAACGGCAACACCTTTTTTATGAACAGCATGCTGAACAGCTGTTTGAAACATTCTGGGTACCTGTTCGGCAGTGGTGGCTACATGGTTAAAGTAACTACAATCGTCAAATAATTTTATGGTATTCGTTTCCTGAAAAAAGTCCATTCCAAATTCCCCTGTTGGTATGGTTGAGGCAATGGCAATTACCGGAACATGTGATCGGTGAGCATCGTAAAGGCCGTTAATCAAATGCACGTGGCCCGGACCACAGCTACCCGCACAACAGGCAATGCCGTCAAGTTCAGCTTCGGCCGCCGCTGCAAAAGCTCCAACCTCTTCATTGCGTACGTGGATCCACTTTATTTTGCCATTCCTTCTTACAGCATCGTTAAAATAATTTAAACTGTCTCCGGTAACGGCATAAACTCTTTTTACGCCAACCTCAACCAGCATTTCAACCAGTTGTTCTGCAACATTTTTACCCATGAAAGTATTTTTTAATGATGGATTTAATATAGCTAATAAATAGCGGAAGCTAATATATTGTTTTAAACTAAAGCAGAAAAGAATCAATCTGGCCTTGCAAAGACTTTATACCATCAATTGTAACATAAGTAAAGCTATAAATAGCAGCATGAAGTTTCTTCACTAAAACTTCATAAATGAAGTGCACCTTTGATATAACAAAATACGAAGCGATTTCATTTTTGTTAAATTCTAAAAACTCATAATTAGTTTTTTAGTTTTCCGGTTACCCTTATCTGATACCTCATGTATTGCAAAATACATGAGGTTTTTTTATTAAATTAGCCAATACATCAGTTCGAATTAGTGAAATATTTTGGATGTTACTATAAATATTTTAATAATAACCACCACCCTGACCTATAGCGCAGCGGAAAGCTACGCGGTAAACCGAGCCTTAAACGAGCTCACTTGTTAAATTTTGGTTTTACCAAATCAAAATCAAGCGTTCCAAGCTATTTTTCTAAAAAGAAAGAGGTTGATTTTCTGTAAAAAGAGAAGTCAAGTTTTAAAAACTTGACTTCTCTAAAATTACTCCTTACTTTCCTTAAGCATCTGGTACAAATCGGTTGCGGCTCCGTCAAACTTGGTTCCATTTACATAAAATGAAGGTGTTCCGTTTACACCACTTCTTACACCGCTGTCAAAATCATCTTCTATTTTCCGTTTAATCTCTTCTGAAGCACTATCTTTCTGAAACTGCTCTAAATCTAAACCAATCGTTTCGGCCAGTTCGTCGAACAGCTCACCATCCAGGCGATACTGGTTTTCATAAAGTGCATCGTGCATTTCCCAAAACTTGCCTTGTAAACCTGCAGCTTCTGCAGCAATAGCAGCTGGAAAAGCAAACTCATGTGCGTTTGTTAAAGGGAAATGGCGGAAAATGAATCTGATCTGGTGGCCAAATGTTTCCTCAATTTCTTTCATTATCGGATAGGCATTACCGCAATACGCACACTGATAATCGCCAAACTCGACAATGGTAATACTTGCCGAATCATCACCTTGAATATGATCCTGATTATTTATTTCGGGTTTTAATACACTCATCGTTATTTCTTATTTAGTTCTTCCAATGCATCTAAAATGCCATCGGCACCGGGGTTAACAGCTACAGGTGATAAATAACTCCAGGCAATTTTTCCTTCTTTATCAATTACAAAAAGTGCCCTTTTGCTTTCACCATGTTCTTCATCATATACACCATAAGCTTTAGAAACCGCACCTTTTGGTTCAAAATCAGCCAGCAGCGGGAAATGTAGCTTTCTATTTTCTTCGAAAGCAAGGTGACACCAGACACTGTCTACAGAAACACCGAAAATCTGCGCATCATATTTGCTGAAATATTTTAACATTTCATTATAAAGTGCCATTTGGTCGCTGCATACCGGACTCCAATCTGCAGGATAAAAAGCCAAGATGACATTTTTACCTTTAAAATCTTTAAGTTTTATTTTCTGGTCGGGAGTAGCATTCAACTCGAAATCTGGTGCTATTGCGCCTTTTTCTAACATAATAGGAAGTTTAAAATTTAAATCACTTAATAAACATTGCTAAAACTGCGTTGTTTGTAACAAAATTTCAACCTAATTTTTGCCGTTTGATCAAATAAGACTGAAGGATTGGGTAAAACCCCTCGTTCATATCGGCATCAACTAAGTCAATTTTATATTGAGCACATTTTAGCGCAAGTTGCTTACGATAAGCGGAAATTGCAGTTGTATAATTCTCTTTTACCTGATTGGTATGTACTTTAATGGTTTCTCCGGTTTCCATATCAATAAACTGATATGGTCGGTTTTCAAAATTAAAATTCACCTCTTTTGATTGATCAACCACATTAAAAACCACAACCTCGTGTTTGTTGAATTTTAAATGCTGTAAGGCATCAAAAAACTGATCAGTTTTATCAGCACTCGTCTGTGTATTAAACAAATCACTAAAAATAATCACCAACGAACGTTTGTGGATCAATTCTGCCACCTGGTGCAAAGCTTCACTTAAATTAGTCTGTGCATTTATCTTCGGTTTGTGCAGCAGTTCTTCTAATTGGGTAAATAAATATTTTTGATGAACCGTAGTCGATTTTGCCCGAGAGTTTAATAGTATTTCATCCGTAAATAAACTCAAACCAAATGCATCGCGTTGTTTCTTCAACAGGTACATTAAGGATCCTACAGCCTGTATCGAGAAAATTAGTTTATTATTTTTAGGCTCAGGAAAGTACATAGATGAGGAAACATCAATCACAAACTGACAACGCAGGTTGGTTTCTTCTTCGAAACGTTTGCTGTAAAGCTTATCAGTTTTAGCGTATAATTTCCAGTCGATACTTTTAACATTATCGCCATTATTATACTGGCGGTGTTCTGCAAACTCAACCGAAAAACCATGGAAGGGACTTTTATGCAAACCCGTAATAAAACCTTCTACCACTTGTTGGGCGAGCAATTCTAAATTACCATAGCTTGTTTCATTCTCGTAGTTTACAGCCTGCATATCGTAAAGCTAATAAAAGATTTATTAAAAAAATGAAAAACTAGCCAAGACTTCCGAAGTTTCAAAAGTCAGGCGTAGAGCTACGGCAAACTGGAAATTTCAAACTGCAAACTGATTAGGGCGTTACCCAAGCTACGCAAGGGGCGGGCTTTGCAGGGCTGCGCTTCGCTCCGGTTCCGATGAAGGATCGGTACTGAACCCTTACAATCCCTAACGCAAAACCTACCGATTTAAAATGATAAAAAAAGACCTCGCAGGTTTGTGAAACCTGCGAGGTCTAAATAACCCGATTAAAAGATATAAGGCTTAAAAATTATTTCTTTGCTATCCTATACAAATGCCCGTTATCGGTTACTGAATAAAGCGCTCCGTCCTTTCCTTCTGCCATATCGCGGAAACGCTCACCTTTGCCTTCCAGCAAGCGCTCTTCACCAACAATTTTATCATTTTTAATTACCAAACGGATAATGTGCGAACCGCCCAAACCGCCTACAAATAAATTGCCTTTCCACTCGGCAATGCTGTTGCTATTATAAAATGCAATGCAACCTGGCGAAATACTTGGATTCCAGTAATAAACCGGTTGTTCCATTCCTTCTTTCTGCTGAATACCATCTCCAACTTTTTTACCGCTATATTCTGTTCCGTAGGTAATAATTGGCCAGCCGTAATTTTTACCCGGTTTGATGATATTCACCTCATCACCACCTTTTGGTCCAAACTCTGCCTCCCATAAATCTCCGGTTGACGGATTAATCGCCAAACCATCCGGGTTACGGAGTCCATAGGCATAAATTTCAGGTCGGGCGTCTGCTTTACCTGCAAATGGACCATTTGCAACCGCTTTTCCCTCTGGGGTAAGGTGCAAAATTTTACCTAATGAAGAATTTAAATATTGTGCCTGTATCCTGATATCGTTACCGGAACGTTCGCCTGTACTTACAAATAAATTTCCGTTTTTATCAAAAACAATTCTCGATCCGTACTGAAGTTTACCGTTATAAGCTGGTGTAGCGCGGTAAATAATGGTCTGGTTTTCGATCGAGGTTTCGTTTGTAGCCAGTTTACCTTTGGCAATGGCTAATAAAACGCCTTTATCCTGTGGCTCTGAATAAGCCCAATAAATCATTCTATTTTTTGCAAAGTTTGGATCTAAGGTTACATCCAGTAAACCACCCTGACCAGATGGGTCTACTTTTGGTAAACCTGTGATTTTTTTACTTAATTTTCCATCCGGGGTAAGGATCACCATCGTACCCTGCTTTTGGGTAATCAGGAAACCACCATTGGGGAGTACTGAAATTGCCCATGGATTTTCCAATTTTTCATTGATGACCGTAATATCCAGAGGGGTTTTGGTTTTTATGCCTGCAATTCTGGTTTGTCCGGCAAATGCAGGCTTGTAATCAGCCGAGGGTTCATTGGTTTCAACAGGGTTTTGTGCCGATACACAGGCAATATTTGCACAGTTTAAGGCCAGACCTCCTAATAAAATCGCTAAAGTTTTATTTTTAACTAAGTGAGTAAACATGATTGTCAGTTTTTTGATTAAAGAAACAAAATTATGTTTGCAATAAAAAACCCAAATCCATCAAATGAACTTCGGTTTTAAATATGTTACAAGCCTTTAGGTTTTGGTCTTCTTTTAAACTTAAACTAAGCCGATTTCTTTCTTAATTTTCTGATAATATGCATGTTAGAACAGTAGCACCTGTTTAACTACAACCGACGATCTTTAAAGTGTAAGCTCAATTTCATGGATATCACATATTTTTATCCATAAAAAAACAACTCCTTATTTGTAATTAATCTAAATAGATCTACCTTTGCAAAAAAAAGCTACACGGCTGGTCCCCGTGTAGCTAACCAGGAAAACCCAGTACACCTTTAACGTCAATTAAAAGTAATGCAATTTAAAAAAATTTTACTGTTTGGTGCAATGTGCACTTTTGCGTTCGTTGCCAACGCTTTACCAGATTCAACAGGATCTGAGGCTACGCTACATTTAAAAAAAGGCACTCATTCTTCTATTTTAAAGGAAGATCAGAAATATGGCGCTGTTCGCGGCAGAATTACCACATCAGATGGAAGTGTAGCTTCTCAGGTTTCAATCGGATTGAAGGGTACAAAATTTGGAACATTAACCAATGAGGACGGCGAATACCATATTAGAAGAGTTCCTGCAGGCACTTATACCCTCGTTGTTTCTGCAGTTGGATTATATCCCAAAGAAAAACAGATTACAGTAACAGATGGGGCTGTTGTAGTAGCTGATTTTTCTTTAAATGAAAATCGCTTAGAATTGGAGACCGTACAAATAAACACCAATACAAAAAAATATAAAGTAGATAAGGTGTCCTCTTCACTTAGACTTCAGTCTCCACTAATCGAGGTGCCACAAAATATCCGGGTGGTTACTGATAAACTTCTTGCAGATCAACAAGTATTTGATATAGTAGATGGTGTTACGCGAAATGTTAGCGGTACTGTACGTACTGGCCATTGGGATGCTCAATATGCAAATATTTCTACCCGTGGCACTACGATTCCAGCATTCAGAAATGGAATGAACATGAAAATGCCATGGGGGCCGCTTGCTGATGATGCAGCAACCATCGATCGGATTGAATTTATTAAAGGTCCATCTGGCTTTATGATGGCCAATGGCGAGCCAGGCGGAATTTATAATGTGGTAACCAAAAAACCTACGGGGCAAAACAAAAGTTCAGTGAGCCTAAGTGGTGGAGGTTTCAACCTGGCCCGTGTGGCGGTTGATCTGGATGGCAAACTTTCTAAAGATGGCAGGCTATTATATCGGTTAAATGTTGCCGCACAAACAAAAGGAAGTTATAACAAATATAACTATACCGATAAATATATTATTGCTCCGGTTATCAGTTACCAAATAGATAGCAACACCATAATTACTGCTGAGTACACCACACAACATGTTGAAGCACAAGCCCTTTCAACCTATGGCTTTTCGCCAAAAGGATTGGGGGATACCGATCCCAGTTTTTTTATTGGAGATCCGGCACTTGATCCAAATAAACTATCTGACCATAATATAACCTTATATTTTAACCATAAGTTAAATCAAACCTGGAAACTTAATGCTCAGGTAGCTTATGTTAGTTATGGTTTAAAAGGTGGCACACCATGGCCATCTACAATTGCACCAAATGGTGATATGAAAAGATACCTGAACATCAGTGAAGAATTGGCAATTAATAAAAATGCACAGGTAAGCATTATGGGAGATGTAACTACGGGATCCGTTATACACCGCGTAATGACAGGCGTTGATTTTGGAAATTTAAAAACCTGGGGTGATTTTGCAAGTAAACAAGAACCTGACTTGAAATTAGCAGGAACAACAGTTTTTAATATTTATAACCCTACTTATGGCATTCCAACGGATAATATTCCTGTATTCGATCGTTCAAAAAGTATTCAGGTCCGTTCGGGTTTACCAGCAAACCTTCCTTATTTAACCAATTTAACCTATACAGGAATTTACCTACAGGACGAAATTAGAATGCTGAATGAGAAATTGCGTTTAACCCTGGCTGGCCGCTTTACACATGCCGTTACTGTGGGAAAAACAGCGTTAACCCAAATCTCCGACAATGCATTTAGTCCACGATTAGGTTTAAGCTATTCCATCTTAAAGGACTTCTCTGCATATACGCTTTATGATCAGAGTTTTTTACCTCAGGGTGGTCAGGATTTTGAAGGAAACACCTTTAAACCTGTTAGAGGAAATAACATTGAATTTGGGCTGAAAAAAGACTGGTTAGATGGCAAATGGAATGCAACTGCTGCAATCTATCAGATTACAAAGAAAAATGTGCTTGCAGCAGATCCGAGAAGGGGATTGCCACTTCCATCAGGAACAGGAAATTATCCTACTAACATTAGCGTACAGCTTGGTGAGCAGCGTTTCAGAGGTTTTGAGTTAGATATTGCCGGAGAGATAGTTAACGGCTTAAACCTAATTCTTAACTATGCTTATACAAAGACAAAAGTAACAGAAGATACTAATCCTTTATATATCGACCGTCCTGTTGCCGGCTCTGTTAAACATATTACAAATGGCTGGTTATCTTATCGTTTTAAAAAACAAGGTTCTATTTTAAATGGCTTTGGTTTAAATGGTGGTTACCAAATTCAAATCGGAAGAAATGCAGGCAGTATCGCCGTTCCTTTTCAGTTGCCAGAGTACTACCGTTTTGATGCCGGAGCAAGTTATGAGAAAGGCAAATTTAACATTTCCTTATTAATTAATAATTTACTTGATCGCAGATTGTTAACACAAGGTTCGTATACAGCTGTTGCGGCGCCTACTGCTACTTCTGTTTCCTACTATACCTACATCTACGAAGTTCCAAGAAACGCTAGATTGAGTGTAACTTATAAGTTTAAATAAGCTAAAAAATGAATACTACCAAACAAGCAGCAACTAAGAAAAAGTCAAAGGATACGTTATTTAGAAGAATTAATAACTGGCTCCATTTATGGTTAGGTTTAGCCTCCGGCGTAATCGTTTTGATTGTATGTATAACTGGCTGTATTTGGGTATTTAATGAAGAAATTACTGGTTTGCTCGAGCCAAAAACACAAGTTAAATGGCAAAACAAACCAGTACTTTCACCTGGTCAGCTTACTGCAATTGCTGCAAAAGCTAGCCCAAAAATGGTTCTATCCTATGCCAACTACCAACAGGGAACAGCAATTACCTTAAGTTTACGCAAGGCTGGCACCTCCGACCGCCGCAGCGGAAACACCGTTTTAAAAATTAATCCGTATACCGGCGAGGTGATTAGCAAGACAGTTCATCAAAAGGGAGAAACCGATTTTTTCAGATTCATATTAAACGGCCATCGTTTCCTGTGGATGTCTCCAAAAATCGGCAGACCAATTGTTAACTATGGCACATTGATTTTCGTGGTATTACTCATTACCGGATTAATTTGGTGGTACCCTAAAAAATGGAATAAATCAACCCGCGACAAAAGTTTTAAAATTAAATGGGGAGCATCCTTCAAAAGGGTAAATTTAGATTTACACAATGTAATGGGCTTCTACGCTTTGTTGTTTCTTGCTGCAATTGCACTTACGGGTATGGTTTACGGCATTAAATGGTATAGCGAAGGCCTTTATTGGGTATCTTCCGGAGGAGAAAAATTATCGGAATTCAAAATAATAGAATCAGATTCCTTACAAAAAGGAAAACATTATACGCCCTCGCAAGCTATTGATGCCGCATGGGCTATTGTGATTAAGGAAAATCCTAAATCTATGGGATTTTATTACAGCTTTCCAGATACTTCAAATGCGAAAGCAGTAATCGATATTTCAGTTTACCCCAGCAAGGGTCAGTTTTATAATAGAGCAAGTTATAGTTTTGATCAGCATACGCTTCAACAAATTAAACGTTTAGATCCTTATTCTGTTCCTTATGAAAAGGCATCGGCCAGTGAAAAACTACGTAAAATGAACTATGATATCCATGTGGGTAGTATTTTAGGTTTTCCGGGCAAAGTATTGGCGTTCCTAGTTACGCTTATTGGTGCGAGCCTTCCAATAACCGGATTTTTAGTGTGGTATGGACGCAAATTCAAAAAGAAGAAAACTGTTAAAAAAGAAAAACAACCTGAATCACTTACTTCAGGTGTGGCAAAAAAAATCCAGCATCGGGAAAAAGAACTGGTTTGATCAGGTAGCAGTACGATAAGTATTCAGTGATTATAATTACCTCAGTCAGCTGTTAAATAAAAAACCTCGGAACCAATACGATTGATTCCGAGGTTTTTTAATATATTAAGTATTGGTTATAAATTGACCTTACTTAAGCGATCTGTTTATTTAATTTCTCAGCCAATACTGATTTTGGAACAGCACCAACTTGTTTATCTACAACCTGACCATCTTTAAAGTATAATAAAGCAGGGATGTTACGGATACCAAACTGCATTGAAATTTGAGGATTGTTATCAACGTTTACTTTTCCAACTACCGCTTTACCATCATATTCTTTTGCGATTTCTTCTACTACCGGACCAACCATGCGACAAGGGCCACACCATTCTGCCCAAAAATCTACTAATACGGGTTTATCTGATTTTAATACAAGCTCCTCGAAGTTTGCATCTGTGATTTCTAATGCCATAATTATTTTTTTTATGTTCAAATATATGTATTCAATTGTAATGCCATAACATCTGTAATGTCAATTTGACATTATTTTGAGGTAGAGGGTATAAAGGTAAAGGGTTGAAGATGTTGGATGCTTAAGCCTTTTATCTTAAACCTTCCTGCCTTCCGCCTTAATTAAGCTTGTAATTTACAACATTCATTCCCATCAATTGTTCTAAGAACTTGTTGTTGGGGTTTATTTTTAAATTTTTCGAAGGTAAATCGAGCATAATCTGCTTTTCGCTATCAAAAACAGCGAAGTTAAGTTGGCAGTTCTGCTGTTCGGAGTTTGCCTTATTGTCTGCTAATATCGCCTCAATTTCTCTCATTAACTGATCGTTAACCCGTTCAATAGGCACCTGGATCGTTAAACTCTTTGCTAATTTATCCCGCAGTTCGGACATCAGGTTGATTGCAGTAATTTTAAACTCCCAATCGCCTGCTTTTCCGAAACGTTCACCTACCCTTCCCCTGATTTGCAAGAAATACCCTTCCGTTAAAAATGATTTAAATTTTAGAAAATCTTCACCAAATAAGGCCATTTCACTGGCGTCTTCATAATCTTCGAAAACAAACGTTCCGAAAGGCTTACCGGTTTTGGTAATGCGTTGCGATGCCACTACCACTAAGCCACCTACGCAAAGCTCACGGTTTTTAAGTTTTTCGAATTCGGCCAGAACCTCTTCATTGTTATCGCCCATGCGTACCTTGTTAATGATACTAAGCTGCCTGACACCATGGGTGCAGAATTTATCGAGTTCGAGTTTATAGTTATCCAACGGGTGACCGGAAAGGAAAATCCCGATCGCATCTTTTTCATATTTCAACCTGTCCATTAAAGCCCACTCTGGAGAAACAGGCAAACTCGGCTCTAAAATCAGATCCGCTTTTGATCCTCCGAAAAGCGAAGCCTGCGAAGTGCTTTCATTGTTCTGAAAATCGTTGGCATATTTAATAATCTTTTCAATGCCATTCATTTTATCATTAGGGCCGATATAAAAGTACTGCGCCCGGTGGCCGCCAAATGCATCGAAAGCCCCGCTGTATACAAAACTCTCGTAAGCCTTTTTATTTACAATGCGGGTATTAGAGCGCTTAGCAAAATCGTACACAGTACTGTAAGGCCCATTTGCCAGCCTTTCTTCGATAATACTCTCTACCGCTTTTTCTCCAACACCTTTTACTGCAGACATTCCAAAACGAACTTCGCCTTTGGCATTAACCGAAAATTTAAGATCAGATTCGTTCACATCCGGACCTAATACGGTAACACTCATCTGGCGACACTCTTCCATAAAGAAAGCTACCTGTTTAATATCACTCATGTTATTGGATAGTACCGCAGCCATATATTCGGCAGGATAATGTGCTTTTAGGTAGGCCGTTTGATAGGCAATCCAGGCATAACAGGTAGAGTGCGATTTGTTGAAAGCGTAGGATGCAAATGCTTCCCAATCTTTCCATATTTTTTCTAAAGTTGTGGCATCATGACCTTTTTCGGCCGCTTGTTTCACAAACTTTGGTTTCATTTTATCCAGAACGTCTTTTTGTTTCTTACCCATCGCCTTACGCAGCACGTCGGCTTCACCTTTGGTAAATCCGGCCAGTTTCTGCGACAAAAGCATTACCTGTTCCTGGTAAACGGTAATCCCGTAGGTTTCTTTCAGATACTCTTCGCAGGCATCCAAATCGTACTTAATTTCCTCTTCGCCATTTTTACGGCGAACGAAACTTGGAATATACTCCATCGGTCCCGGGCGGTATAAGGCGTTCATCGCAATTAAATCGTCGAAAACCGTTGGCTTAAGCTCTTTCATGTACTTCTGCATACCCGGACTCTCGTACTGGAAGATACCAATGGTTTCACCACGCTGGAAAAGTTCATAGGTTAATACGTCATCAATAGGGAAATTATCCGGATCAAGATCTATACCAAAACGTTTTTTAACGAGTTTTACAGTATCTTTTATCAGCGTAAGGGTTTTTAAACCCAAAAAGTCCATCTTCAATAAACCCGCGCTTTCTACAACGGAGTTATCAAATTGGGTAACATATAAATCAGAATCTTTGGCTACCGATACAGGAACGAAATTGGTAATATCGCTTGGTGTAATAATAACACCACAGGCATGGATACCCGTATTTCTTAACGATCCCTCTAAAATCTGTGCCTGTTGTATGGTTTCTCCACTTAAATCTTTTAACCCACCGAGGTTTTTCAATTCCACTACCCGTTCATATTCATCGGGGCGCAAAGCATCTTTTAAGCTCTTTTCATCGAGGGTAAAGATTTTCGCCAGTTTCATATTCGGGATCAGCTTGGCAATTTTATCGGCCTCGAAAAGTGGCAGATCCAACACACGTGCAGTATCCCGGATAGAAGATTTTGCCGCCATGGTTCCGTAGGTAATAATCTGCGCTACCTGGCTGGAACCGTATTTATTGATTACGTATTCCATTACACGGCCACGGCCCTCGTCATCAAAATCGATATCAATATCGGGCATGGATACACGATCCGGATTTAAGAAACGCTCAAAAAGGAGATCATACTTAATCGGATCGATATTGGTAATCCACAGGCAGTAGGCAACCACCGAACCAGCAGCAGAACCACGCCCCGGACCTACAGAAACGTCTCTTCGCCGGGCTTCGGCAATAAAATCCTGTACGATCAGGAAATAACCCGGATAACCAGTTTTTTCAATGGTTTGTAATTCAAAATCTAAACGTTCGGTTACTTCGGGGGTTAACGTACCATAACGTTTTTTGGCACCCTCATAAGTGAGGTGGCGTAAAAATTTATTCTCCCCGCGCTTTCCACCATCGGCTTCATCCTCGGCAACCAAAAATTCTTCAGGAATATCGAATTTCGGTAAGAGTACTTCGCGGGCAAGTTTGTAAATTTCAATTTTATCAAGAATTTCCTGAATATTCAGGATCGCCTCGGGCAGGTCGGCAAAAAGCGCCTTCATTTCATCGCCCGATTTGAAATAGTATTCCTGGTTTGGCAATCCATAACGGTATCCGCGACCGCGACCTATTGGTGTGGCTTGTTTTTCACCATCTTTTACACAAAGTAAAATGTCGTGTGCGTTGGCATCCTTTTTATTAATGTAATAAGTATTATTGGTTGCCACCAATTTAACCGCATGTTTATTGGCCAGAGCAATTAAGGTTTCGTTTACACGATCTTCATCTTCCTGATTGTGGCGCATTACCTCTACGTAAAAATCATCACCAAATTGAGCTTTCCACCATAGTAAAGCTTCTTCTGCCTGATTTTCGCCGAGGTTTAATATTTTATTCGAAATCTCTCCGGAAAGGTTTCCGGAAAGCACAATAATATCTTCTTTGTACTGCTCAATTACCTGCCTATCGATACGTGGAACGTAATAAAAACCTTTGGTATAGGCAATAGACGACATTTTAGCTAAATTATGATAGCCTTTTTTGTTCTTCGCCAACAATACCATCTGGTAACCGTTGTCTTTTGCGGTACGGTCTAAATGGTTATTACAAACAAAAAATTCTACCCCAACAATAGGCGTCATTACCACTTCAGTTGGGCGCTCGCCCGCTTCAATAGCGGCTGCGTTTTTAGCTTCGGCAGCTTTGTTATGGTTTAAAACATTGTTAACAAAGTGGAAAGCCCCCATCATATTCGCATGATCGGTCATGGCTACCGCAGGCATTTTCTGTGCAGCTGCCGCTTTTACCAGATCGGGGATACTGATGGTACTTTGCAAAACCGAAAACTGGGTATGGTTATGCAAGTGCACAAAAGTGGCTGCCGCAAGTTCTTGTTTATTGCCTGCGAGTGTTTGTTTAGAAATTCCACTGCCCTCTGTTTTTTGCTGGCGTTTGCGGATTTCATCAGATGCGGCTTTTAGGTTGATGTGTTTTAAACCAACACCTTCAATAGTACCAGGATTTACTTCCCTGAAACGCGGGAAATATTCAACATCAACAAGCAGTTCTTCTTTTTTGAAAACCTCTCTTTTTACCAGCTCCAGGAAACAACGCGTGGTTGCCTCCACATCGGCAGTAGCATTGTGAGCTTCGTTAAACGGGACGCCAAATAGGTAAGAGTGCAATTCAGTTAAGGTTGGTAGTTTAAATTTACCGCCCCTACCTCCAGGCAATTGTAAAAGCTGCGCGGTAACTTCGGTACAGGTATCTAAAACAGGTATTTCGGCCAGGCGGTTAGCTACACCAAAACGGTGAAATTCGCAACCCATAATGTTTACATCAAAGCCAACATTTTGGCCCACAACAAATTTGGCTTTGTTTAAAACTTCATTAAACTTGGCCAGCATTTCGTCGAATCCGATACCTTGTTCGGCTGCCAGTTCAGTAGAGATTCCATGGATCCGTTCGGCATCATACGGGATATTAAATCCCTCTGGTTTAACCAGATAATCCTGATGTTCAACCAATCTCCCCATCTCGTCGTGCAATTGCCATGCAATTTGTATACAACGCGGCCAGTTATCCGTATCGGTAATCGGTGCATTGTAATTGCGGGGCAAACCCGTGGTTTCAGTATCAAAAATTAAGTACATATTGTGCGGCAAAGAATTAACCGTTGTAGAATAATAACGGTTCTTCAAAAATAGGGAATTTGAAGGCTGATGCTGTCATCATTTTATCAACAAAATACGGTTGACAAACCCATCAGGTTTTAAAAATATGAGAGGTCTTTTCAAAGTATTAATTACGAACTCATTATCATTTTGACCTTTTTGATCCTTTTATTTTTCCAGGAAATGAGTGGTTCGGTTTTTCATGGCGGTTTCCAGCCCCGCTTTCCGTTTGTAGTGTCGGCGTGAAGCCGGCAGCTACCACTACAATCGGGTTTATTATTACGGATAGTAGCACAGTCGTCGCCACCTAAACCCGACCGTAGCGGGATGCCGATTTTTTCAATCGGCAGAAGCGGGGGCGGGACTGAATTAACCTAGATACTACTGCAATTGCTTTCCATAACGGATTGATAAATCTTAAGAACTTAAAATAATGATAAGATTCTTCGCTGTGCTACCATTGACAGCCCCAATAGAAAAATCGTCATTGCTAGGAACGAAGCAATCTTAATGCGCACGCTAGTAGCGATCGTTGTAAGATTGCTTCGTCGGCTGAAAAAGCCTTCTCGCAATGACGATGCCTCTTGGCCTTTCAATTTGCTAAATTACCTGTCATTTCTATTGATTTTTATCCAATAAATTATCTCTCAGAATGACAAACATTTTAGTAATGCTGAACTGTAAACTGAAAACCTCCAACTGAAAACTGTTTAAAAGTGCTCCTGGCTCACCAACTCACTCACCTCATATCCTTTCTGCCTGCATCGTTCTATAATATGCACCAGTAAATCAGCTTCCATTTTAGGTTCACGGGCCATAATAAAGAGGTACTTTTCATCGGGATGCCCCACAACTACATAACTATAGTCATCAGCCAGCTCTATAATCCAATAGCCAATCTTAAAAGGCCATAAAAACTGAGCTTTCATATCACCATCAGCTTTTTTGTCGTCAAAAAATAGTTTTGAAGTGATCGATTTTTCTTCGGGCTTGCCATCTTTATGGTAAGTAGTATATACATCAAAATGATCGTTATCTGCTAATGTATAAGTTTCGGTAGTCTGTTTCCAATGTTTATCTAATAAGGTTGGAATAGAATATAAAGAATACCATTTACCTTCAAAGGCTTTGTAATCGATATTAGAAATGGGTTTGTTTTCCATAATTTGTTAGGACAAAAAATCGCAGTTTAGTACTCACTAAGTAAACGCCGATTAAATTATAAAGTTTTGAAATGCATTTTTTAACCTTATATTTATTTCTACCTTCGATTGAGATTTAACGATAGCGAACCACTAAAAATATAAATATATGAAAGTAACGGTTGTTGGCGCAGGTGCAGTTGGTGCCACTTGTGCAGATAATATTGCCCGCAAAGAATTAGCGAACGAACTTGTTTTATTGGATATTAAAGAAGGTTTTGCCGAAGGTAAAGCAATCGACATGATGCAGACTGCAACCCTTTTAGGCTTCGACACCAAAATTACCGGTGTAACAGGCGATTACAGTAAAACTGCTGGTTCTGATGTGGTGGTTATTACTTCAGGCTTACCCCGCAAACCGGGGATGACCAGAGAAGAATTGATTGGCATTAATGCAGGTATTGTTAAAGGCGTTGCCGAAAATATTTTAAAATTCTCTCCAGAGGCTATTTTCATCGTAATCAGTAATCCGATGGATACCATGACTTATCTGGCTTTAAAATCATTGGGTTTACCTAAAAACCGCATCATTGGTATGGGTGGAACTTTAGATAGCTCACGTTTCAAATTCTATTTATCACAGGCTTTAAACTGCAACCCGAACGATTTACAGGGTTTTGTAATTGGCGGTCACGGCGATACTACCATGATTCCGCTAACCCGTTTAGCCACGTATCAAAGTTTACCAGTAAGCAATTTGTTGGATAAAGCTACGCTCGATCAAGTGGCTGCTGATACCATGGTTGGCGGTGCTACTTTAACGGGTTTAATCGGAACTTCGGCATGGTATGCACCAGGTGCTGCAGGTGCAGCATTGGTTGAAGCCATTTTACGTGATGAGAAAAAATTGTTTACCTGTTGCGTTTCGCTTGAAGGAGAATATGGACAACAAGATATCTGCTTAGGTGTGCCGGTGATTATAGGCCGTAGCGGATGGGAAAAAATTATTGATTTTAAGCTAACAGAAGACGAGCAGGCCGCATTTAATAAAAGTGCCGATGCAGTAAGAAATATGAATAGTGTACTGGCCGAAATGAAGCTGGTTTAACATTATTCTGAAAATTAGTTTTTAGCGAAAGCATTAAATCACAATAATAGCCTTCTTCGATTCGTCATTCCCAACTCGATTGGGAATCTTAAAGCCTACTGTATTAAGATTCCCGCCTGCTCGGAATCCGATAGCTATTGGATGGCGACCGTCCTTTTATATTCATCTATTTATGAGGATCTATAAGCAGCTTCTTACCTAAGCATAAAAGCACACAAAAACAATGAGATCAATTTCAATCCCGCTTAAATTAATAAACCTACAGGACGATGGCTTCCACCTTCTGGTGGAAATTATTGTTTTTAAAGAAAAACACCTTGCTGTTCTGGATACTGGTGCATCGCGGAGTGTTTTCGATAAATCTTTAATTGAACAACACTTATCTGAAACGCTTCAGGTATCAGACGAGATAAACGCAGCTACCCTTTTCACCACCACAACAACCATCCAGGCCACTATACCCGAAGTAAAAATCGGCACCTTAAAAATCAAAGCCTACGAAACCGTTGCTTTCGACCTGCAATCGGTTAGCGACACTTATCAACAGTTCGGTCACCCTCCTATTATGGGTATTATTGGCGGCGATATTTTAATGCAGTACAAAGCGATTATAGATTACAATAAACTTCAATTGCGGCTTTACAGGTAAAATCCCAATTTTGTGACGCTAGTCATTTTTAGAGTGTCGCTTTAACTGATATTTGCAATCAAATGAAAAAGTTAATTGGAATTTTCTGCATTATTTTCTGGGCGGGGCTCCTCGCCGGAATTAGTTTTTTGGAAGCGCCTTTAAAATTTCAGGCTCCGGGAATTACAATCCCACTTGGTTTAGGAATCGGTCAATTGGTTTTCCAGGCACTTAATAAAGTTGAAATCGTATTGGTTATCATCATTTTAGGCTGCTCCTTGCCCGTACCTTTAAAAAATAGCCGTAGTATTCTACTTTTCCTGGTTACCATCCTTTTAATGGCAGACACTTTTTGGCTATTACCCTTGCTCGATGAAAGGGCAAAACTGGTTTTGGCAGGCAATGCTGCAATCAAAAGTTATCACCATATTTTATACATCATTATCGACACCATAAAATTCCTTTCATTGATTGTTTTGGGTTTTTTAAGTTTAAAATCACTGTACGATGAAAAAAGACATTGACAACAGAGCGGATATTATCGTTTTGGTGGATACGTTTTACCAAAATGTTGCGCTTAACAAGCAGATTGGACCAATATTCACTGACATCGCTAAGGTAGATTGGTCGCACCACCTTCCAAAAATGTACGATTTCTGGGAAAGCATTCTCTTCGGAAAGGCCATTTATAAAGGCAATCCCATGCTTAGCCATTTTGCACTGAACGAAAAAACGCCACTACAGCACGAGCAATTTGAGACATGGAAAAATCTCTTTTTCCATAACGTCGACGATTTATTTGAAGGTCCCAATGCAGAGCTGATTAAACAAAAAGCACAATCTATTGCTGATTTGATGCATTTTAAAATCAATTCCCCGCAGTCGAAAATCAAAATTGTTTAGTTGATTTCACTTTGATTTATCTTGCTTTCTTAATAAATTTAGTTAACCAAACTAAATTGTTATGAAATTTCTCAAAATCTTACTCGGTATTATTGCCGTATTGGCAATAATCATTATTGGAGGCAGTTTTTTTCTACCAAAAAATTACTCCGTTAATTGGACGATCACGATTCTTGCACCAGACAGTGTTATTTATAAAAACATTGCCGATTATAATGAATTCTATAAGTGGAATGCCTGGTCGAAAATGGATCCACGAGCTAAGATCACCATTACCGGAACTCCCGCTGAGCCTGGCCATCTTTATCAATGGAATGGAGAAAAAAGCGGCACCGGACAAATGCTGATTAACAAAGTAGATGCAAATAAGATGGTTGATATGGAATTAAAATTTATCAAACCCATGGAGAGTATCGCAGATACCCGTTTCGATATAGAAAAAGCCGGAGACGGAAATAAAGTAACCTGGACAATGAGCGGAGAAAGCAAAGGAATAATCAATAAATTGTTTGGTTTATTTATGGATCAAATGATCGGTAAAGATTTTGAAGACGGTTTAAAATCCCTGAAAGAAAAATCAGAGAAAGGGCTTTAGAAATTTTAGCCACGGTAATATAGCATTGTCAGTCTGAGCGAAGTCGAAGACTTATGAGTCAAATACTTTTATTTTTTAGCCACGGAAGCACGGAAAACACGGAGTATTTTTGAAGAATATTTGTTATGCTGAGTGGATTCCAAGTAAATCTTTAGCCCGAAAAACGGACGTCCGAATTCAGGGGCTAAAGTGTAGAAAATACTGTGTGGCCCCATGTACGGCGTCATTTCGAGCGGAGTGCAACGCAGTCGAGAACCCGAAGGGGCTCTGCGAAGCAAAATCTATCTTGATAGATCTCTCCATTACTCTTCACGAATAAACCATAAAAACTCTGTGCCCTCTGTGCCTACACTCTGTGATCTTTGTGGTTAAAAAAAAAGAAATAATATGCATAGCCTCTCGAAGAGAGGCTATTTTTGCTTCAATTTGCATTAATTCAAACAATTGTGTCGGCTTTGCGTTAAAAAACATTAAAAACCGATCAACTACCAATTAATATTTTGTAATTCCCTATTTTTTAGATTACTTGCCAGCAAATGAATTTATTACTTGTAGAAGATGAACCGAGCGTTGTATCTGTAATTTCGAGAGGTTTAACTGATGAGGGATTTACCGTAAGTATTTCTCCTGATGGTTTAATCGGGAAACAGATGGCTTTAGAAAATCAGTTCGACCTGATTATTCTTGACATCATGCTACCTGGAATAAATGGACTGGAACTTTGCAAAATCATTAAAGAACAAAAACCAAATACACCCATTATTATGCTTACGGCCTTGGGAACGACCGAAAATGTGGTAAACGGGCTGGATAATGGTGCGGATGATTATTTAATAAAGCCATTTAAGTTTGCTGAACTTTTTGCGCGGGTAAGAATGTTATTGAGGCGGTATCAGGGCGCAGCTTCACAAGATCAGATTATTTCTGTAGGAGATCTCCAGATTAATTTAAGTGCAAAAACAGTAAAACGAAACCAACAGGAAATTGTACTTACGGCAACAGAATATCGGCTAATTGAGTACATGGCCAAAAACAAATCTAAAATTTTATCCAGGATAGATATTTTAGAAAACGTTTGGGATATAGATTTTAACCTTGGCACCAATGTGGTTGATGTTTATGTTAATTACCTTCGCAAAAAAATAGATAAAAACGCCGATCAAAAACTTATCCATACTGCCGTAGGCTTAGGTTATATATTAAGGGAAAAATAAATGGAGATAGCAAAAAAAATCACTTTACTCTTTGCCATTTTATCGGCAATTATTATTTCTTTATTAAGTGGTTTTGTTTGGTATTTCTCTAACGACTTCGCCTTCGAAGATTTTTATAAACGCCTGGAAGCCAGGGTTAACATTGCTGCTCAAATTAAACTATATGAAGATGACAACAACAAAGTTTATGCGAAAATGCGCAATAGGTACCTGGAACGTTTGCCATCTGAAAAAGAATATATCATTGATGCAGGCAAACGCAGCAACAAACTAGACCGCGAATTACCAGCAAGTTTTTACAACCGGATACAAGCAGGTTACGTAGCCCGCTATCGCACCGAAAATCACTTCTATGCCGGTAAATTTTTTAAAAATTCAAACGGAGGATATATTGTTATTGTTTCTGCAAATGATCCTGTCGGCTTCCGCGAGTTAAAAGACCTGCAAAGAATTTTAATTATTGGCTTTTTTCTTTCTGTAATATTATCATTTGTGGTGGGATGGAAATTCTCCAATTACATGTTAATGCCGCTTCGAAACATCATTAAAAGTGTAAAAAAAATAAAGGCCGAAAATTTACACTTAAGGTTAGATGTTAAAAAAGGAAATGATGAAATGTCGCAATTGGCCCAAACCTTCAATAACATGCTCAACCGTTTGGAAACAGCTTTCGAAACGCAGAATAATTTTATCAGTAATGCCTCGCACGAGTTGAGGACACCCTTAACCATCATTAGTGGAGAGGTAGAACTCGCCATGAAAACCATAGAAGATAGGGCTAAACAGGAAAAAGCATTAGCAAAAATCAAAAATGAGGCAGAAAGGCTGGAACATATCTTAACCAGTTTATTAGGTTTGGCACAATCGGGTTTCAACGGGAAAAACCAGCCCTGGGAAGAAGTAAGAATGGACGAACTTTTATGGGAAATTAAAGATTCAGTAAACCAGGTACATCCCAACAGTAAAATAGAGATCGATTTCAGTAAACTTCCGGACGATGAGGAACTGCTTTCGCTTAGGGTAAATAAGAACCTGATAAAGCTGGCCATCAGCAATATTGTAAATAATGCCTGCAAATATTCTAATGAGAATTTAGTGAGCATTAGTATAGAAAGTAATGCCAATATGCTTTCTATCGCTGTAACCGATCGGGGTATCGGTATCCCACAAACCGATATTCAACACATATTTGAACCTTTCTACCGGGCATCAAACACTTCCGATTTTAAAGGTTATGGCGTTGGCCTACCACTTTCACTCAATATTATTCGTTTGCACAGGGGCAGTATCGGCATTAAATCACAGGAAGGTGTTGGCACAGAGATTAAGGTTTTATTGCCAATTAAGAGTTAGTTCATTTTAATGGTTCATTAGTTCATTGGTCATTTGTAAACTAGTTAATAACTTAATATTTCACTGCCCATTGCTTAATTCGATGTTGCTTATGGATATTATTCCCCTTTCACCCTATATTCTTTGATCATTAAGAAATTAAGAACATTAAGTTTTTTAATTCTGATAGCCGGGCGGAAGTATTTAAGTACACACTCCCTCACAATTTATCAATAGAGCAATAATCATAAAAATCACGTGCGTCTCTATGGCACAAATGAACTATTGACAAATGAACCAATAAACCTGTAACTCCAAAAAGGAGTACACTCTAATCTCGTTCTAATCTCACTCTTATTTCGCTATAATAACATCCTGCTAAACTTGTATAAATAATATTTCAATTCATTTAACAAGATATAGCGATGAAAACAGTATTAGTTCCAACCGACTTTAAATTAGAAAGCATTAAAATTATTGATGCATTAGTTCAACATCAAAAAAATGAAAGTCTGAACATCATTTTTGTCCATGCCTTTAAACTATCAGATTCGATCACTGATATGTTAATGTTGAGTCGCCGCAGCCGCGATTATGAAAATGTGAGCGACGAATTTTATCAGCAAATAAATCAAGCCAAAGCAAAGTATCCTACTCAGATCAATACGATTGGAATTGAATATTTTTATGGAAGTACAGTAGCGGCCTTCAAAAACTTTATCGAAGCTTTTGATGTAGAATGCATTGCCTATTTAAAAGAGTACAATTTTACGCCAATCAACAAATATAGCATCGACCCTAAAATATTAACGGAACGTGCAGGTTGCGCAGTAATCCAATTAAACGCATTGACAGTTCATGCCAGCGAAAACTTAATTGACACAAAAATACACGAAACACAGTTGCAAGAAGTAAATTCTTAATTATCACCTTCAAACTTTATATTATGCTATTACGAAATAATATTCCGCTCACCTATATATTCGGAAAGATCAAAAAAGAACTCCTGTTTGTTATTGGTTACTCAATAGGTATTGTGGTATTGTACGAGAACTTTCATGTTACCCGCATTTCCATTCCTGTTGCTGTACCAGCTTTACTAGGAACAATTATTTCACTTCTATTGGCATTTCGGTCTAACCAGGCATACGATAGATGGTGGGAGGCTAGGATTCTTTGGGGCGCCATAGTTAACGATTCGAGAACCCTCTCCCGCCAGATATTGTCGTTCACTGAGAATCCTTATGGATTAGACGAAATTGAGGAGTTTAAGGCCAGGTTTATTAAACGACAAATTGCGTGGTGTTATGCCTTAAGTCAATCGTTGCGCGGTTTTAATCCACGAAAAGGCTTGGAAGAGTATCTTTCTGCAGAAGAAATCGCCTTCATCAAGAAACGTAAAAATGTAACCACAACCATATTAGAATTACATGCCATGGATTTAAAAAAGGCATTACAGGAAGGCTGGATCAATAAATATCAGCAGATTGAAATAGACAAAACGATAACAGGTTTATGTAACCACATGGGTGGATCGGAAAGAATTAAAAACACCGTTTTCCCTGTTACTTATAGCAAGTATATCAATATGTCTATCCATTTATTCATCGTATTGTTGCCTTTCGGATTGATCGAATACTTTGGTTACATGGAAGTTCCTTTAGTGGTTGCTATTGCAGCATTCTTTTTATTGGTTGAAAAAATGGCTGTTCATCTTCAGGATCCTTTCGAGAATAAACCTACTGATACTCCGACAACAACAATCTGCAGAACTATTGAACGCGATCTTTGCCAGATGTTAGACGATAATAAAATATATGAGGACAAACCTCAAACAGAATTGGCTCAGGTTGGCTCTTACTACATCTTGTAGTCAACGTAAAGCCTAAAAATACATCTCAGTACTGAGATGGTTAGTTAAGCGCAGTGGTTTCTTTTTGGATAAAGAGCGGCCATTTGCAATCGTGTATAATACAAAAGCCATTCATTTTTTTGAATGGCTTTGTTTATCAAGCTTAATAAGCTCAGTTTGATTAATATTTATTTACACGGACTAATTTAAACCCTTGAAACTACCGCTATCGTCATACTGAATATTCAGCATCTTTACTACTAAATAGACCCTGAAATAAATCCGATAGCTATCGGATCAGGGTGACGACTATGAACGAAAAGTATCTGTAGCAGACTTTTTAAGGAATATTAATAATCGAACGTTACAGGATGGCTTCGTGATAATTAATATGGCAGCAAAAAACCCTCTCCAAGATTAACTTGAAGAGGGTTTATATTTAAAATTCCCCTTTACGGGATTTAGGAGTTAAGCATCAATCTTCGCATACTTTGCATTACGCTCTATAAATTCTCTACGAGGAGCAACTTCATCGCCCATTAACATCGAGAAAGTATGATCGCACTCTGCAGCACTTTCGATAGTAGCCTGTAATAAAGTACGTGTTGCCGGGTTTAAAGTAGTTTCCCACAATTGTTCTGCGTTCATCTCACCCAAACCTTTATAACGCTGAATATGTACACTATCTTCTTTACCTGCACCTTTTAAACGTTGTACAGCAGCATCGCGTTGTACATCATTCCAGCAGTATTCGAATTCTTTACCTTTTTTAACCTGATAAAGCGGTGGAGAAGCAATATAAACATAACCTGCTTCGATTAATGCCCTCATGTAACGGTAGAAGAAAGTTAAGATCAACGTAGTAATGTGTGAACCGTCGATATCCGCATCCGTCATGATTACAATCTTATGGTAACGCAGTTTAGTCATGTTTAACGCTTTGTTATCCTCTGGCGTACCAATACTTACCCCAATCGCCGTAAACATGTTTTTGATCTCGTCGTTTTCGTAGATCTTGTGCTCCATCGCTTTCTCTACGTTTAGGATTTTACCTTTTAAAGGTAAAATGGCCTGAATGTTTCTATCGCGACCTTGTTTAGCAGTACCACCCGCCGAGTCACCCTCTACCAGGTAAATTTCGCATCTTTCCGGATCACTGTCTGAGCAATCGGCCAGTTTACCAGGCAAACCTGAACCGCCCATTACACTCTTGCGCTGTACCATTTCGCGGGCTTTACGGGCCGCTGCACGTGCTGTAGCCGCTAAGATTACCTTATTGATAATCATTTTAGCTTCTTTCGGATTCTCTTCTAAGTAATTACCTAAAGCCTCTCCTACTGCAATATCAACAGATCCCATTACCTCACTGTTACCCAGTTTGGTTTTGGTTTGCCCCTCAAATTGTGGTTCCTGTACTTTTACCGAAACTACTGCGGTTAAACCTTCCCTGAAGTCATCACCGGTAATTTCCATTTTTACGTTCTTTAATAAACCTTCCTTATCGGCATAGTTTTTTAAAGTACGGGTTAAGCCCCTACGGAAACCGGCAATGTGTGTACCACCCTCATGGGTATTGATGTTGTTTACATAAGAGTGAACATTTTCTGAGTAACTATCGTTGTACTGGAAAGCCAGCTCAACAGGAACACCATTTTTAATTCCTTCGATATAAATCGGCTCGGCCAGAATAGATGTACGTGTATCATCTAAAAAGGCAACAAATTCTTTTAAACCACCTTCTGAAAGGAAAGTTTCCGAAAAATAAGAACCATCATCCAGTTTCTCACGCTCATCGGTTAACGTTAATTTAATTCCTTTATTTAAGAAAGATAACTCGCGTAAACGACTGGCTAAAGTATCGTATTTGTATTCAGTAGTTTGGGTAAAAATGGTTTCATCCGGAGTGAATGTTACAATTGTACCACGTTTATCGGTAGTTCCAACTTCTTTAACATCATACTGAGGAACGCCAATTTTATACTCCTGCATCCAGATCTTACCTTCGCGGTGCACTTCTGCTTTTAAATCGGTAGATAATGCGTTAACGCAACTTACCCCTACACCGTGCAAACCACCCGAAACCTTGTAAGTATCTTTATCAAATTTACCACCGGCGTGTAAAACCGTCATTACGATTTCAAGCGCCGATTTGTTTTCTTTTGTATTGATTCCGGTCGGAATACCACGACCATTATCTTCAACCCTGATAGAGTTACCTTCTAAAATGCGAACGTCGATGGTATCTGCATGACCGGCCAAAGCCTCATCAATAGAGTTATCCACAACCTCGTAAACCAAATGGTGTAAACCTTTAACACCAGTATCACCTATATACATTGAAGGGCGCTTACGCACCGCTTCTAAACCTTCTAAAACCTGTATATTATCTGCCGAATAATTTGACTTTAAATCCTGTTCTTCGCTCATATTTTAATTAAAAACAATAAGTATCAAAAATACGGAAATTTTGGCATTTAAACTAATATGTGGATAAGTTTTGAGCTGTTAAAAGATTGACACAAAAGCCTCTCCCATTGGATTAAAAGGGGTTTGGAAAGCAAAACCCGCATTCCAATCCCTGTCTCCTCCCGCTTTCCATTACAAGTCCCGCTGAAGAAGCGGGCGCTTTTCATTTCAATCGGGTTTAGGTGGGCAAAACAATGCTAGATATGAACGGATTATCCACCAAACGTTCCTACGGAACGAAAAAACATTACATTTTTTTTTCTACCGGGCATGCGTCCCTACGGGACGCTTTTTTCACAATAGCAACAATTGCCCAACGCGTCACTGCATAGTGTCATTATGATGAGGGTTTTAACCACAGATGTGCACTGATAAACACGGATTTTCATATCTATGTGCATCCTTTTTATCTGTGGTTAAATGATGTTACCTGCGCCGGGGCCTAACTTAATGACATGCCACGGTGTTTTTAACCAATACTTGTCTGCCGTCCCGTTAGGGACGTTTCATAGAAAAAACATTACATTTTTTTCTACCAGGCATAGGTCGCCATGGGACGTTTTTTTTCACAATACCAACAATTGCCAGAAGCGTCATTGCGTAGTGTCATTATGATAACGGTTTTTAACCACAAATAAACACGGATTTTTATATCTGTGTGCATCCTTTTTATCTGTGGTTAAATATATTACCTGAACAGATGAATTAACTTAATGACATGCCACAGCGTTTTTTTTTAAAGAACTAATACTAGCCTGCCGTCCCGTTAGGGACGATTCATCGGTAGCCAATTATTTAATTGGTGTTTTCGTTCCGTAGGAACGTTTGGTGTTTTAAAATTTGCTATAGCCCTGCAACCCCAAATAGTAGCACCTGCCTTGCCACCTAAACCCGATGGAAGCGGGCATGAAATAAAGCGGACAGCGGGGCAAACAGCCGTTTGAAACACAGTTTTTGCTTTTCAAATCACCTCTATCAGATTGAGCGACTAGCGTTGAGTAAATTAAACGCTTTACGCAATGCGCTAAACGCAAAACTACCCTCGTACCGCAATAGGCATTTCTTTAAATTGCATATCAAAACTAATTTATATAAGTTTGCTAAAATTTATTAAACAAGAATGGAAAGAAGAACCTTTAAAACCTTTGGTTTACTTGCAACAGCAACTTTGATAACTGCTTTCTCTGCATGCCAGAACAAAGACACTAAAACTACTGAAACTAAAAAAACAGAGGGTACTACTGCAGCGGTTTCTCCAACTGAGAAAATTGTGTATGTAAACTCCGACTCGTTACTTACAAAATATGAATACTTCAAAGATCTTAAAGTGAAATTTGAAGGCAAGAGCAAAAATGCACAGGCAGATATGCAGGCTAAAGGTCAGGCTTTTCAAAGAGAAGTTGCTCAATACCAACAATCGGCACAAACTTTATCTGCCGATCAGCGTAAAAGTACTGAAGAGCGTTTGGCACGTAAACAACAGGAATTACAAACTTACCAACAAAATGCCGGCGGTGCTTTACAGAACGAGCAAGCTGCTGAAAACGAAAAACTGTATAATAAAGTTGCAGAATATTTAAAAGGTTACGCTAAAGAAAAAGGTTATAAAATGGTTTTAACTTACTCAAAAGGTAACAGTTCTATTTTATTTGCAGACGAAAGTTTAGATGTAACATCGGAAGTAATTAAAGGCTTAAACGCTGAATACAGCAAAAAATAAGCTAAAAAGATATTTAAACCAGGATGCCCCGAATAATCGGGGCATTTTTTTTGTGCTGTTATTTTAGAATTTTAACGACAGAGGGACTAATTAGATATAAAATGGAGAATCAACATCATAAATATATGCAGATGGCAATCGATCTATCTGTACAGAATGTAAGTGAAAGTATTGGAGGGCCTTTTGGCGCCGTGGTGGTAAAAGATGGTAAATTGATTGCTAAATCGGCCCATAAGGTAACCTCAACAAACGATCCTACAGCACACGCCGAAGTTTCGGCCATTAGATTAGCTTGTACCGAATTGAATACATTCGATTTAAGCGGCTGTGTTATTTACACCAGTTGCGAGCCCTGCCCAATGTGTTTGGGTGCTATTTATTGGGCGAAGATTGATACCATTTATTATGCAAATACCAAGGCAGATGCCGAAAACATTGGTTTTAGTGATAAGTTTATTTATGAAGAATTAGATAAACCGATGGAAAAAAGGAGCCTTCCGATAATTCAACTGATGCGGGATGAAGCTTTGTCGGCTTTTAAGCTATGGGAAACTTCGGCAATGCGAGTAGATTATTAAGAAGCTATCATAAAGAGATCCAAATAAAAATCGTCAATTGGAGTTAAATTTTAAGGAATAATTATTTTAGGATAATGAATATGACCTATGAACAAAAAATAAACAGTGAACTGGATTTCTGGAAATTTAAAACTTTACAGAAACCTTCGCTTTTGAGTAAGGTGACGGATAAAGTGCAGAAAAAAATAAACAGCTATATTCCCGACAAGGTTCACAATGCCATTACCACTGCGATTAAACAAATGGTTAAGGCGGTTCTTTTTGGTTCTACCTTTACCACGTCGAAACCCATTACCGATTTAACCTTAATGCACCGGGAAGCGTTAGTGAAACAAAAAATTGACAACTACAAAAAAACCGGAGTTGCAGAGGGTGGGATTACGGGTGCTGGTGGTTTTTTAATGAGCCTGGCAGATTTCCCTTTATTGCTGGGCATTAAAATGAAGATGCTTTTTGATATTGCTGCGGTTTACGGATACGATGTTAAAGATTACCGCGAGCGTTTATACATTTTACACATTTTTCAACTGGCCTTTTCGAGCAAGGAAGAAAGCCAGAATGTGTTTTTCAAAATGCAGAACTGGGACGATAAAGCACATCAATTGCCGACCAATATTGATGAATTTGATTGGCTTACCTTTCAACAGCAATACCGCGATTATATCGATTTGGCTAAATTAGCCCAGATGTTGCCTTTTGTTGGCGCAGCAGTAGGCGCAATAGCAAATTATAAATTGATCGAAAAACTGGGAAAAACGGCAATGATGAGTTACCGGATGCGGTATTTTAGTTTGCAGTACGCAATTGTCAGCAGAAAAAACCTAAAAGAATTAAATCATTAAACTTTGTTTGTGAATTGACTATGTCCAGCTATAATCAATTCTTTAGTATTATTAGAGACCTTATAAAGTTCAAAATTCCAAAACTTCACCCCATCTTTAATTTGGCAGTCAAAATATACTTTGATAATTTTAACAGAAGTTCCCGACCATGCTAATAATGACTCAATTATTAATTCCTTATCTTCATCTGTAATAAAATATTCTAAAGTAGCAGGAAATTCGCTTACATCTAATACCTTTTTCAAGACACCTCCATAATAAGTTTTTTTCACAGAATACTTGTATAAATCGAGAATATTATCACTTATTATTTCACTTCCATCCAATTTAAAATATTCTTTTTTTACGAACAATGATTTACTTATCTCCTCGCCATTTAATTTAAAGAAAAACCATTGTTCACCTTTAGATGCTTCGATACAGTCACTATCATAATGCCAGAAGATATGATTGTAATTTTGTGGTATTAGTAGCTTATGTTTAGAGTTAACCACTCCTCTACTACCAACATATGTCCAAGGAAACTCATCTTCATAATCCGTAAAGACAATTTCCCCGCCTAAACCGACTGTCCATAGATCATAAGTTAATTCATCAATCCAATCATAACTTATCGGAACTATTATTTTATTGTTACCATCTACCACTCCCCATTTTAATCCTTTTATACAATCGCTTTTACCTTTTCTTTTGTACATCGTTAGGGTGCCTAATGCTACTATATAGTAACCTTTTCTTGCACAACAGCGAACAAAACTGTAAATATTTGGAAGAATTTGATTACCAGCATTATCAATTATCCCCCAATATCCTGAATATGATGTTAAACTAGTTTTACAAGAAATTCCTCTTTTCTTATGATTAAGAACAGTGTGATACTCACGATATTCAATATTATAACTACTATATTCAAAAGGAATAATTCCTATATTTAATAAATTAATTTCCTTTGTTACTACATTAAATAACCAGTATTTCAAGTTAATGTCCTGATAAATAATTGTTCCGTTTTTGCTTAACGAAAAGCACTCCTTTGTAACGATATCTAATACGATTTCCTCGTTAAAATTTACAATACCCCAAAAACCATTTTTTTTAACTTTGTATAAAAAGCTGTTTAGCTCAATTACTTCATCATACGCATCTTTTGAAAATTTCATTTATTAGATACTATTTTATCAAATTAATTATTCATCACTTAAAGTAAGTTAATATTTGCATACTTTTAAGAGTGATATAAAGCATTTTAAAACTAATCCTCCTCTTCAAACATCCCGCCGATCAGGTCATCTGTTTCACGACGATCTTTCTTAGTTGGGCGTCCTGTACCCCTATCTCGTTTTAAGCTTGGTGCATGGAACATCGATTTAAAGGCATGTGTTTCTTCTACTGGAGTTAAATCTTTGTATTTCGTTAAGGCCGTTGGAGAATCTGTTCTGTTGTACGAAAGTTCTACCACCTCAATAATTTTCTTCTCCACCCCTTTCGATACCTGATAAACATCACCAACTTTTACAATGGCCGATGGTTTAATATTCTGACCTTTCAATTTCACCCTTCCGGCTTTGCAGGCATCAGTGGCCAGGCTCCGGGTTTTAAACAACCTGATCGCCCATAAATATTTGTCTATCCTAAGTTTTTCTGTCTCTGTCATAAAGGTTCAAAAATAAAGAATTGTTAAATTGTTTTATTGCTTTATTGTTAAATCATTCTCATTTTCAAACCCGTTAAGGCATGCAATCCGAACTATCGAACAATTCAACAACCTTTTGCACTTAGCTATCTACAAAACAATTTAAACAATTAGCCCTTTAATAAACAAAAATTGATTTATTTTGCGTAAAATTTAAAAACATCATGTATTCAGATTTAAAGAAATTAATTGAAGCCGCTTGGGAAGACAGAACACTTTTACAATATAGCAACTATTGCGAAGCCATCGAAACCGTAATTCAGGGTTTAGATAAAGGTGAAATTCGTGTTGCTGAACCAGTTTTAAACTCTTGGGGCATTAATGAATGGGTAAAAAAGGCAGTAATTTTATATTTCCCGATCCGTGAGATGAAAGAAATTAAAAGCGGTCCGTTTGTTTACCATGATAAAATGGAATTAAAAACTGACTATAAAGCAACTGGTGTACGTGTTGTGCCTATGGCAAGTGCACGTTATGGTTCATTTTTAGCAAAAGGTGTAATCATGATGCCATCGTACGTAAACATTGGTGCTTATGTTGATGAAGGTACAATGGTTGATACCTGGGCTACTGTTGGCTCTTGCGCACAAATTGGTAAACGCGTTCACTTAAGTGGTGGTGTGGGGATTGGTGGTGTTTTAGAGCCTGTACAAGCTGCTCCGGTTATTATCGAAGATGATGCCTTTTTAGGTTCGAGAGCGATTGTTGTAGAAGGTGTTAAAGTAGAAAGAGAAGCAGTTCTTGGTGCCAATGTGGTATTAACTGCGTCAACCAAAATTATCGATGTTACCGGCCCTACCCCTGTAGAATATAAAGGTGTTGTTCCTGCACGTTCGGTAGTAATTCCTGGTAGTTACACTAAAAAATTCCCTGCGGGCGAATTCCAGGTTCCTTGTGCATTAATTATCGGAAAACGTAAAGAAAGTACAGATAAAAAAACTTCGCTTAACGACGCGTTGAGAGAAAATAATGTAGCAGTATAACCCCAAACCCCTAAAGGGGCTTTTAGCAGATCAAAAATGCTTAGCTCGAATAAAATATTTACGCAAACTACTCCCCCTTTAAGGGGCTGGGGGGAAGTATGCGTATAGGATACGATGGCAAGCGCGCCGCCAATAATTTAACCGGATTGGGCAATTACAGCCGGTCTTTAATTGAGCATTTGGCAAGTCAGTATCCCGAACACGAGTATCTTGTTTATGCTCCAAAAGTAAAATCGGCCAGACAGATTGATGCATTTTTTGAAAAAGATAACATCGAACTTAAACTCCCTAAAAACGGCCCTTTTTTATGGAGAACTTTAAATATCCTAAAAGATTTAAATCAGGACGGCTGCCAGATTTTTCACGGACTGAGTCATGAAATCCCATTAGCCATACAGCATACAAGGATTAAATCTATAGTTACTATACATGATCTGATTTTTCTGCGTTTCCCCCAATACTATAAATTCATTGACCGGAAATTATACAAATGGAAAAGCAAATCGGCCTGTAAACGTGCTAATAAAATTATTGCCATCAGCGAAAAAACAAAAGAAGACATCGTAGATTTATACGGGATCAGTCCTGAAAAAATTGAGGTTATTTACCAAAGCTGCGATGATAGTTTCAAAACAGCTTTTGCTGCAGCAACCTTAAGCCGCATTAAGGCAACCTATAAACTCCCTGAAAAATACATACTGAACGTTGGCACCATCGAAGAACGCAAGAATCTTAAATTGGCTGTAAAGGCTTTAAAAGAGGTTAGTGAAGATTATAAACTCGTAGTAATAGGCAAACAAACGGGTTATTTTAAAACCGTAGAGAAAGAAATCGAAAAGCTTGGTCTTAAAAACAGGATCATCTTCTTAAAAAACATTCCATTTGCCGATCTGCCTGGCATTTACCAGATGGCCAGCCTATTTGTTTATCCTTCCTTTTATGAGGGTTTTGGTATCCCAATTATAGAGGCCTTATATTCAGGTGTTCCGGTGGTTGCAGCAACAGGCTCATGCTTAGAAGAAGCCGGCGGACCAGATAGCTTATACGTTTCGCCAAATGACGCTAAAGAACTTGCAAAAGCCATTAATCAAATTCTGGAAAGTCCTCAGCAGCAAAAAGGGATGAAAGAAAAAGGATTGGAATTTGTTCAAAAATTCAATAGCAATTTGGTTACGCAGCAGTTAATGGATTGCTATCTGTCTCTTTAATCGTTACATTAATAATATATTTTTAAATATATTACAACATATTTTATGAGTGTCGTCACCCTGAATTTATTTCAGGGTCTTAATAGCAGGAAAGATGCTGAAACGAGTTCAGCATGACGATCGCAGTAGGTAAAAGAGCTATTAAAAGCAATCATTATAACCCAATACTAACGACTTGTGTTAATAAAGAAAAAAGGCCGGAATTTATTTAAAATTCAACGGCCCTCTTGTGTTCTTAATTTAACATTACAACTTATTTAGCAGCTGTAACCATTGGTGGATATTGTGCTAATATTTCTTTTACGCCGGTATACAAACGTTGTTCTCTTTTATTAAAGTTATCGAGGTTAAAACCTGATCCCTGTCCATGCCAGAATAAAATCTTTTTAGCCGGATCCAGAAAATCGATGACAATGGTACCGTCAATATATTGAATTACGTAAGTTCCGCCGCCCCAGAAAGGATTTCCCCATCCACCGCGCCAGCCCCATCCCCAGCCACCATAGTAACCTGGGCCATACACATCAGTTTTTTCCCGGGCAACTACAACCAGATTAACCAATAAATCCGGGCGATCTGATTTTGTAAATCCTTTTGCATTCATTTCAGATTCAACCGCAGCTATTAATCTGCGCTTATCCAAATTGTTAAGCTTAATCCTTGCAATGCCTTTATCGTAAAAATTGTAAGTTTTGTATCCGCTTAAATCAACATTTTTATCATAATCTGATGCGGTGCGGAGTGATGTACATCCTGCTAATGCCAATACTACTGTAAAAAGCATTAATAATTTTTGTGCTGTTCTCATTTTGTGCGCTGTTGTATAAATAACCTGACATAAATATAACGATATTGTAAACCAAATGGCAAATCATTTAACATTTTTTACAATCAGATTGTTATCTGTAAAACGATTTCTATTTGATTATGTTTTGACGTTATATCACTCAGACTAAATATTTTACAATTGGATTAATCGTAGGAATCAATAAATCGGCGGGTATTCCAATAAGATCTGTTTTACAGCCAGTTTTATTCTTTCTTCTCTATTTTCATAATCATCAAAATTAAAGCCCGATCCTACCCCGTGCCACATAATTGCTTTGGTTTCGGGATTCAAAAAATCAATAATAATGGTGCCGGATTGGTATTCTTTGCTGCTGTTGAGCGGTCCGAATTGCGAATCTCTCCATTGATACGAAGATGAAACAGCATCCCATTGATAACCGCCTCCGCTATAACCCCAATCGGCCCTCGCATTCATGCTGCTCAAAACCACTACATTAACTAAAAAATCTGGTCGGCCAGCTTTAGTAAAGCCCTTTTTTGCCATAGCCGTTTCAAGGGCATCTAACATCCTGGGCTTGTCGAGATTGTTCAATTCTAAATGCTCAATTCCTTTTTCATAGTAAGCAAAGGATTTTAACTTAGAAAAATCGATCTTTTTGTCGTAATCTGATGCCGTAAGCACAGTAATACAACTGGTAAATGCCATTACAATAGTAAACAGCATACCCCATTTAAGTGTGTGTTTCATTTTATGTTTTATTTAATAACCTATTACTAAAATACACGTTTATCGCATTAAAATACATCAGTTGAGATAAATAAAAGATAAAGAATATGTAACGATCATAAAAATTCCTTTATCAATATTAAGAGTGCCAGATAGAAATATCTGACAACACAGGAAATACACATTAACATTATTTAACTTCCGCTTTATAAATTAACTTTGCAAAATGCTAAGAGACGAGATTAACAAAGCTTTTGAAGTATTAAAATCGGGTGGGGTGATCCTCTATCCTACCGACACCATTTGGGGAATAGGTTGTGATGCCACGAATCCAGAAGCGGTAGATAAAGTGCTTAAAATAAAAAACCGTCCGGCCGAAAAGAGTTTAATTGTTTTATTGGATGTAGACAGCAAATTGCAAAGTTATGTTGCCGAAATACCCGATGTAGCTTACGATCTGATCGAATATGCAGAAAACCCGCTGACCATCGTTTTTTCGGATGCCAAAAACCTGGCCCAGAATGTAATCAATGCTGACGGCAGTGTAGGCATCAGGATTGTTAAACACGATTTTTGCACACCATTAATCCAGCGTTTCAGAAAACCTATTGTTTCAACCTCTGCAAATTTAAGCGGACAACCTTCGCCAAAATTCTTTGACGACATTGATCCAGAAATTATTGATGCTGTTGATTATGTAGTAGATTTCGAACAAGAAAATCGAACCAGCAAAAAGCCATCAACCATTATGAAACTTTCTCCCGGTGGCCAATTTGAATTTATTCGGAAGTAAACCCCAACCCCTAAAGGGCTTTGAATCGTTGACAGTCTTTACCGACCAAATGTTTTTCTTAATTTTGAACAAATAAACTACCCTTATATATGCAGTCTGATTTAAACGAAGGGAACTCCAGGCCCCCTTCAGGGGATTTAGGGGTACACCTACAAAACCCAATATTTAAAACCTTATCTACAATTGCCGATAAGAGCAAAACCCAAGCATATGTAATCGGAGGATTTGTGCGCGATTTATTTTTAAATCGACCTTCAAAAGATATTGACGTAGTTGTTGTTGGTAGTGGAATCGAATATGCAGAAGCCGTAGGTCGAAAATTAAACACAAAAGTGGCTGTATTTAAGAACTTCGGTACGGCAAACATCAAATATCAGGATTTAGAGGTCGAATTTGTAGGGGCGAGAAAAGAATCATACCGATCGGATTCGCGTAAACCGATTGTTGAAGATGGCACTTTAGAAGACGACCAGCTCCGCAGGGATTTTACCATCAATGCATTGGCCATCAATTTAAATGCAGATCATTTTGGTGAACTTTTAGATCCTTTTGATGGGATTAAAGATCTCGAAAATAAGCTCATCCGTACCCCGCTCGATCCGGAAATTACTTTTTCAGATGATCCATTGCGCATGATGCGGGCCATCCGTTTCGCTTCACAACTTAATTTCGATATCTATCCGGCAGCACTCAATGCCATTAAAACTCAGAAACAGCGCATCAGCATTGTATCAAAAGAACGCATTACCGATGAAATGAATAAAATCATCTTGTCTAAAAAACCGTCGATAGGTTTTAAACATCTTTTTGATACCGGATTATTGCAGATCATTTTCCCCCAAATGGCACAGCTTTATGGCGTGGAGATTATTAAAGGAAAAGGACATAAGGACAATTTCTACCATACTTTAGAGGTACTGGATAATATCTGTGCAGATACCGATGATTTATGGTTACGCTGGGCAGCTATTTTACACGATATAGCCAAACCCGCTACCAAACGTTTTGAAGAAGGCCACGGCTGGACATTTCACGGACATGAAGACCGCGGTGCACGCATGGTACCGAAAATATTTGCACAGCTGAAACTTCCTTTAAATGAAAAAATGAAGTATGTGCAAAAATTAGTGCAGCTTCATTTACGCCCGATTGTTCTGGCACAGGAAACTGTTACCGACTCTGCCGTAAGGCGGTTACTTTTTGATGCCGGAGAAGAAATTGAAAGCTTAATGCTACTCTGCAATGCCGATGTAACAACAAAAAATGAATACAAAAAAACAAAATACAGAAATAACTTTGAGCTGGTAAAACAAAAGCTAAAGGACGTAGAAGAACGCGATAAAATCAGAAACTGGCAACCTCCGATTTCTGGCAACGATATTATGGAAACTTTTGGTCTTGATGCAGGCAAAGAAGTCGGCATAATTAAAAATGCCATTCGTGAGGCCATATTGGAAGGCGAGATCACAAATGATTATCAGGAAGCGTTTAATTTTATGCTCAATCAGGCAAAACAAATGGGATTTAATCCTGTTAATAAATAATTTAATTGCCGTAACAATATGAATATGGTGTCTTTTTTATGGCACATCATGTTTGTGGCAATTATAAATTAACTTTATTTTTACGATTCCAAAATACAATAATGGCTATTTATAAATTTAGAATTACTTTTGAAGATTTTGATGATGTTGTGAGAGAGATCGACATTAAATCAAACCAAACATTTGAAGACCTCCATAAGGCTATTCACAGATCAACAGGTTATAATGCCGAGAAACCTTCTTCTTTTTATGTGAGTACCGATAATTGGTTAAAAGGTGATGAAATTGCCTATTTACCAAACGAACGTAAAAAGGACCGTGTAGTTTTAATGGAGAACTCTAAACTGAGCGGTTTTATTGAAGATCCACATCAAAAATTTTACTATATCTATAATTTCGATCGCCCTTATGATTTCCATGTGGAACTGGTAAAAATCATTCTTGATGCGGATCCTAATATCGAATATCCATTTTTAGCTAAAAGCACTGGCGAAGCACCAAAAATAATGGAGCAGAATAGTCCACAGGCTGTTGACCCCAGAGGCGCTGCTGCGGCCAGCGAATTTGATTTCTTAAATGAAATGAACTTTGTGCCTGAAGACACCGACGAATTAGAAGCCATGGGCGAAATGGGTATCAATGAGGAAGAAAGGGATGAAGATGAGGAAAGTGAAGAAGATGAATTTGGAGATGAATTTTCTGATAGTGATAACTTTGAAGATGATAGCCATAAAGACGACTATTAATTAGCAACAAAATAATATTACAAAAGCTGCCAAATATTTAAATTTGGCAGCTTTTATTTTATACAAACCCCATGCCTCAACCCAAAACCTTAATATCCATTGTTGGTCCTACTGCAATTGGCAAAACAGCCCTGGCTATTCAAGTGGCTCTACATTTTGGCACAGAAATTATTTCTGCAGATTCACGCCAGTTTTTTAAGGAAATGGCCATTGGTACAGCAAAGCCCAATGCTGCGGAATTGGCTACTGTAAAACATCATTTTATAGACTCACATTCCGTAACGCAGCTGTTCAGTACGGGCGATTTTGAGGTAGAGGGTTTAAAAACACTCGAAGAAATTTTCAAAAAGCATGATCTCGCCATCATGGTCGGGGGTTCTGGATTATATGTAAACGCTTTAATAAATGGTTTAGATGAAATGCCCGATATTGATTTGTCGATCAGGGAAAAGCTAAATAAACAGTTTGAAGAAGAAGGTTTAGCAGTTATACAAAATCAACTCTCCCAGTTGGATCCAGAATATTTTTCAAAGGTAGATCAGCAAAATCCACAAAGAATGATCAGGGGTTTGGAAGTATATTTATCAACTGGCCAAAAACTTTCGTCAATGCTTTCCGCTACAAAAAAGGAAAGACCATTTAACATTATCAAAATCGGGTTAAATACCGATAGAGCTATTCTTTATGATAGGATCAATAGCAGGGTTGATCAAATGATTGATGATGGTTTAGTAGATGAAGTAAAATCGCTAATACCATTTAAAAAATACAATGCTTTAAACACGGTAGGTTATAGTGAAATTTTCGATTACCTGGATGGAAAGTTATCTCTTGAAGATGCTGTTTCGGCAATTAAACAAAATACCCGCCGCTTTGCCAAACGCCAGCTAACCTGGTTTAGAAGAGATGAAGAAATCAACTGGTTTGAACCTACTGAAAAAGAAAAGGTAATCAATCTTATTAATGATAAGCTAAAATGAAAAAGGTCCTAACATCGTTAGAACCTTTTAAAATACAAAATCTTTTTGAATTAATTCGGGAATTTCACGCCTCTATATTGCGCAATATCAATGTTTGGTACAGTAGAACCGTATTTAGCATTAATGGCATCAATAAATACATTCGCAATTGCTGCATTTCCACGCGGCGTTAAGTGAATACCATCTAAAGAGAATGCGCCACCCGTAATAAATGAAGCGTTGATACCAACACCCTGAACATTAATACCAGTTTTAACCTGATTAAAATAAGCATAAGTATCTGCAATGGCCAAGCCTTTGCTGGTAGCTAAAGATTTAATACTGCTGTTGTAACTATTTACATAGTCTTTCACTTTAACTACTTCATCTTTATCCAATACCCATTTATTTTCGATTGGATTTAAGGGGTGCAAACCATAAGGAATTCCAGAACCATTTGGTTTTCCAAATATCCCTTCTGACTGAAACGGCAAACGAATTAAATCTTCAGCAGTTGCAGGCCTTACCGCACCTGTTCCTGTTTGAATATAAATAGCTGCCGCCGCCGGATTAATTGCTTTAGCAGCATTTAATAAAGCAGCTACGGTAACCGTATGAAAATAAGGAACAGCAGTTACATCAGGAATAGTTGCCACGATACCTTTCTGACCACCAGCAGTTAATACATTTAAAAAATTAGCATACAATGATGAAAATGTTACTTTATCTGTTAATACAGTAGTTGGATCACCTTTAACTGTTACTGCGCCATTTAAAGCATAACCCAATACATCATTATTGCCTAACCAAAGCGAGAAAAAAGTATGGTTTCTGCCCTGTATATATTGAAAGTAATTGGTTTTACCCACTTGTGCATCAGTTAATAAACGCTCGAAATATGGATTGGCGGCACTAAAAGTAAGTGTTGGGTCAAAAGATAAATCAACACGCATACCAGGAATACCCAAATTTTGGATTTCGCCGCTGTATTTATCTAAATGTTTAGCCGCATCTCTTATAGCCAGTTTATCAATTACAGGAGTTAAAGTTGGCGTACCATTAACTAGTGCTGTTAAAGAAATATAACCTGAGCCATTTGAATGTTCTTCACTAAAAAACGGAGAGGTAAATGCCCCACCACCAACTGAAGCCATTTTGGCTGCAATTAAATTTGGATAAGCAACTTTTTGGCCTTCTAAATATAAACCACCATCGGCAAATCCAGAAGTTAAAGAGTTACCTACTGCAATGTATTTGCTGAAATTAGCTTGTCCGGCAGTTGTACCTGCAGGTGTTTCTATTTCTGGTTTGCAGGCTGCGGTAAAAAGAATGGCAGCAGCAACGAAACTATTTAATATATATTTTTTCATTTGTAATTTCTCCTACCATTTATAAGTTAATGAAAGACCTGGTGCATAAACCAAAGTTTTAAAAGTACCATCTAAACCTGTTTCGATATTTTTCTGTTTACGTGATTTAACATCCTCGAAAAAGAACGATGCATTCACTTCGAAATGGCGGGTAGGTGTATAACCTAAACCTGCACTTAAAATATAACGATCAGCATCTGGTGCTTCTGGTGTTACATAACCGTCCTGAACCGGAGAAAAAGCATAACCAACCCCTGCCCTTAACGCGAGTTTTTCTGAAGCCTGGTGGTTGATACCCAGTTTAAATGATGAACCATCATGATAGTTACGCGCTGATTTTGTGTCAGCTAATGCCGAAGTATTTGTTGCATAATCAAAAGCCAGTTCTTTGTAAATGTGCCACTGCACCCAACTTGCATCAAACGCTAAAACCGTACTTTTTGATAAAGGAATACCTACACCTAAACTGGTTGTTGCAGGCAAAGGCAGTTCGGCATTGAATGTATTGCCAGCAGGAAAAGATCCTGCTAATGATTGCGGAACTGTAAAATCTGCAGTACCACCATCCAGTTTGGTAATTACTTTCGATTTATGTACGATAGCAAACGAGATATTGCTTAAGGTTTTAATGTATAAACCAGCATTCCATCCATAACCTGTTCCCGTACCATCTAAGGTAACATGACCAGAACGTCCGTCAGGAAAGTTTACCGGTAATGCCCTTTGAAGATTTACATCACCATGATTGTATACAAAACCAGCACCTATACCAATACGGTCAGTAATTTTAATACTCAAAGTAGGTTGGAAATAAATGGCTTTTAAATTTAATGAGGTTAGTGCATACTTACCAGACCAGTTATCGCCCCAATCTACCAAACCACCAAATGGTGTATAAACCCCAAGGCCTAGCTTCCATTTGTTTGATTTTGGTCCCCAAACCGCATAAAACTCGAAAGGAGGAGCAATTTTGTTTTTTACATCTTCTGTAACATTCGAACCGCTCTGTTTAAAAGCTGATTTAAATAATAATGGGTTTACACCTGCGGAAACTGAGTTTTTCTCTAAGAAAGTTACTGCCCCGGGATTGTAAAATACAGACGCTTCATCTAAAGCCAATGCAGAACCTGCACCAGCCATACCAATTTGCTTTTGACCCTGTAAATTAACCTGGAAACCCTGCCCCAAAACCCAAAGTGGAGCAGAAAGTAATGCGCTCAATAAAATTTTTTTCATTTATAAATGGTTATACACAAATATATACTATGTTAGCATAGCAAACAAATATTTGTTTGTAAGAATTTTATGCGTTTTAGGCTTGGGCAGTCGGTCCGCCAAAACCCATCGGAAAAGGCGGTTCCTCTTGTGCTTTAATCCGGCCGTTCACCGTCTCGAACTTCTCAATATTATCTTCCAACGCTGATAATAAGCGCTTTGCATGCTCTGGCGTTAAAATAATTCTTGATTTTACTTTTGCTTTCGGTATTCCCGGCATTACACGGATAAAATCTAATACAAATTCGGTATTTGAATGCGTAATAATAGCCAGATTAGAAAAAATTCCCTCAGCAATTTCTTCTGATAATTCTATATTTAATTGATTTTCGTTTTGTTGTTCTTCCATAATATTATAATAATGCGTCTATTGAAACTATAAGCCTTTAAAGGTAATATTTAAGTGCCAAGCTTTAAAATTTATTAAAAACAAAAAAGGGTTGGTCTTATCGAAATAACCCTTTTTAAAAGATATGAATGTTATCAGGGAGCCAATTAAATTTTAATGGTATAATTATCCTCCTTTCTGCAACACTGATTCTCCCTGTATATCGAGATTAATCATCAATGGCTTCTTTGCTTACTATTAAAATAAGGTTTTAGACAGGCTACATCCACGTATTTTTCACCCCATAACTTTAATAATCCATCCTACAAAGTCTTTACAGGTTTTATGGTGCACCAGAACTGATCAATATTCTTTATAAAACAGCCGGAACTATAAATTAGAATATTGAATGAGACCTTATTTTTATAAAACCTGCCTAATATCAAAAAAATATTTCTCGTTACTAGAGACCCGATGATAGATTTGGTTAGCTACTCTCAAGCCAATAAAGCAACTTAGTTTCATTTGTATCGTATTTATTACATTACCTATATGCAATATTGTTGCAAAAACAAATGCATCTTTGCTGCATTTAAGAAATGTATCAAACGTTGATAAAATCATCCGTATTTTCCTTGTTATTGCTATTGGCAACTAACTTATTGTATGCGCAAAATAACCATGAACAGGTAGGAGAATATCTGATAACAGGAAGCGTAACAAATCTTAGCACTCATTTGGCTCTGGTTGGTGCCAATCTTAGCCTCTCGGTTCCTTCGAGTGCAACGCACTCAGATCAGAACGGAAATTATAAATTTAGCGTTAAACAGGGTATTTATCACTTGAAATGTGATTTTATAGGATATATTCCTTTAGATACCTTAGTCCAGGTTAATTCTAATGTTGTACTTAATCTATCATTAACCATTTCCCAACAAAATTTAAAAGAGGTCAAGGTAAAAGGTACTGGTTCCCCTAAAGAAATCGCTACCCAAAGCCTATCTATATTGGAGGGAGAGCAGCTGGATCATACCCGAGGATTTAGCCTTGGAGAATCGTTAAAATCTATTACAGGTGTCACTACTTTTCAAACAGGTCCTTCCATTGCCAAGCCTATTATCCATGGTTTATATAGCAACCGAATTCTGATTTTAAACAATGGCGTACGACTGGAGGCTCAGCAGTGGGGATCTGAACATGCTCCGGAAATTGATCCTTTTATTGCTAACCGGCTTGAAGTGATCAAAGGTGCTGCCAGCATCCGTTATGGATCGGATGCCATAGGTGGGGTGATTCTTGCTGAACCTAAAGCGCTACCTAAAAACCCCGGAATGGATGGAGAAATAAACGCCATTGGGATGTCTAATAGTAGACTTGGCGCATTTTCAGGTATGCTGGAAGGCGCTTTTGATAAAAAGCTTACCGGATTAAGCTACCGTTTACAAGGAACTTTCAAAATTGCGGGAAACAGCAGTACACCTAATTATCTGCTTGCAAATACCGGACTGAGAGAACAGGATGGTTCTGCAGCAGTACAGTACCATCATAAAAATTATGGATTTGAGGCTTACTATAGTGTGTTCAATACAAAGCTAGGTATCTTTCAGGGAGCAGAAGTAGGCTCCATTGCAGATTTAAAATTAGCCATTAAACAGCCTGAACCTTTAACACCATCTTTTTTTACTTACGCCATTGATCGCCCCTATCAAACTGTAAATCACCAAACCTTAAAACTGAATAGCTTTTACAATTTTGAAAATGGCAGTAAGCTGCGGTTTCAATTTGCTAATCAGACCAATACCCGGGAAGAATATGACTTTTTGCCACTTAATGGAAGAATCAATCCAGAATTATATCTTAAAATCAATACACAGACTGCAGATATCAATTATGAACATAAAGATTTAGGCAATTTCTCAGGCTCATTTGGTTTTGATGGTATTACTCAGGGCAATATTCGAAAATATGAGTACCTCATCCCTAATTACAGGAATTACGGAGGGGGAGCTTACTTTATAGAGAAATATACACACGGTAATTTATTGCTGGAAGCGGGTCTAAGGTATGATTACCGCTGGCTTAGGGCGTATAAACTGAATAACAATACAGCTTTAATAGAGACACCTACAACTCATTATCAGAGTGCCAGCTATACGATTGGTACCACCTATAGTATAACCGATGCATTAAAGTTAAGTGGCAATTACAGTTCAGCTTTCAGGGCACCAACAGTTAATGAATTGTATTCCAACGGGATACACCAGAGCTTAGTCTCCTATGAAATTGGAAATCCAGATTTACATACGGAGCGTGCCAACAATTTTAATATAAATTTAGATTATACCACTTCAAGGTTATTAATAAATGTTCAGGCTTATTATAACAGCATCAATAAATTTATCTTTGCAAATCCAACAAATCAATACACACGCACCGTTCGTGGACCTGCATTGGTTTTCAATTACACACAAGCTGATGTTTACTTTAGGGGACTGGATTTTAACTTAATCCTAAAGCCGGTAGATTCTCTGGAACTTAATTCAAAAACGTCACTGATTTACGCTTACAATAAAACCATTCATGATTATCTGATTTATACTCCTCCAAGTCGATTTCAAAATAGTATTGGTTATCATTTTGGTAATTTATCAGGCTTAAAGCGTATTTTCTTTAGTGTGGAAGATGTTTATGTAAGTACGCAATCCCGGGTACCAGTGGGGCAGGATTATGTGTTGCCGCCGGCTGGTTATAACCTGATTAATTTACAACTGAGCTTTAGACTAAACTACCTGCACAACTATGCCGACGTCAGCTTTGCCGTTAATAATTTAACCAATACAGCTTACCGTGATTACCTGGACCGCTTCCGTTATTTCACGGATGAGCCCGGAAGAAACTTTATTGTTCGCCTTAAAGTACCTTTCAAAATCTCAAAAACCACCCATACCAATCGGTAATTAATTTATAGTAATGAATACAAATACACAACAATTAAAAAATAAAAATGATGACTAAATTTAAATCCCTAAGCCTGCTGTTATGCGGGGCTACCTTGTTTTTTGCAGGGTGTTCAAAAGAAGAGCAGGCAGTTGCTCCAACAATAGCAAATGAATCTTTAACTACAGTGGTACTTAACCTGACAAACCAGGCCGACGTAAGTGATACTACCTCCTGCAGGTATAAGTATTATTTTGATAACTCCGGTAATGTGAAGTCTTCGGATTCTACCGTATTAAAGCTTAAAGCAAATGCGAAATATAATGCCGTGGTAAATATTTATGATGAACAACAGAGTCCAGTATTTAATGTAGGTAATGAAATTAAAGAAAGGCAAAATTATCACCTTTTATTTTTCCAACCTACACCAATATCCAGTGCTAGCCTGATTACAGGCAATACAAGCCCTTATATTCCAGGTACGTTAACCAGTTCAAAAGGCCCCTACCTCAACCTTGCAGTAAGTAGAACGGATCGTGACACCAACAGTCCGGCATTAGAAGTAGGATTAACCGACCTATTTACCACAGGAGCAGCAAGTACAGGTAATCTGGAGGTAATCTTACGTCACCAGCCTAACGCTAAAAACGGAACTTTTGCTCCTGGATCAACAGATCTTGATGTGAATTTTAAAGTAGCTATTAACTAATTTTTGAGCCTTTTATCATGAGAAAATACTTATTATTACCGTTATTTTTATTAATTTTTACTGTTTTCAGCGCGAGTGCACAGGTTAAAAGTTATATCGGATTTTTTGGTGGATTATCCTCACCAATCGACAATTTTGCAAAGTCGGAATATGGAGAAATTTATAAGGAGAACAACAAAGCAGGTTACGCAAAAAACGGTTTTACCTTTGGTGTAGACGGTGCCTGGTACTTCTATAAAAACCTTGCCTTAGCAGGTGTAATATCTTATCAGGATCAGGGAAGATTAAGCCATAAGGATGTAGAAAATCTTTCTGCAGGATATACGGATGGCTTTGCTGTAGATAATTCGACGGTTACTTCGAATAAACGCTACCGTAATTTAAATGTGCTGGTAGGCCCTCAATATTCGTTTCTACTTCATCCTAAACTGATCCTTGATGTGCGGGCAGTTGCCGGTGTGATTAAAAGTTTTTCTACACCAGAATTAAAAGTTGATTTGGAAGATGACCCTACACACACTTTTTACCAGCGAAGTTCTACTGCTTCTACTTTTGCTTATGGCGGCGGAATAGGATTACGCTATAGCTTAACCAATAAAATAGGTCTCTCTTTAAGAGGAAATTACATTGGTGCTGATGGAATTAAGATCACTAACGATAACCGTAATATCAATGCGGGCAGATTGGTGACTAAACAACCCATATCCGAAATACAGACTACTTTAGGTTTATCTTTTAACCTTAAATAAGTTAACATATCTGATAAAAGAGCTAATCACTGATCTCTTTTATCAGATATTAAGTTTAAATCATATTGATCCATCAGCCTAATAATTGAAGCGATTTTTTTGCAAGCAATGAAAAAAATAATTATTGGCATAATTATGCTATTATTCGGGGTTTCATCTTGTTTTATACTTACTCATCAGAAAAATTCTTCAAAAAAAAAGGCATTTTATGACAGGCCTACCTTAAGTTTACCCTTAGCATTCTGTGGATATCTTATTCCTTTAAGTATCATTATCATCACCGCAGGTACCGGAGATATTCTTTCTAAAAGACAGAAAAAAAAGAGAATTTATTATAAAACCAGATCTTAATTATTCAAATCGCTCAACATTAAGGGTTTGTTTAAATTATATCCCTACTTCCTGTTACACTGAGGGATAATTTATTGTATAAAAATCAATATAAATGGACAGATGAAAGAAAGTGAATGGTCTCGAAGTATCGTCATTTCGACCGCAGTGGAGAAATCTTTTAAATTTCAATAACTTGGTACAAAGATCTCTCCACTTCGCATTGCTCCGGTCGAGATGACGACCACTCTATTGGAGTCTGTCAATGGTAGCCTCCCGATATCCAGGTCGATCGTTGATTACTTACCTAATTTTTAAATAAGTCTACTACAGGGCTACTACTAAAGTATTTTTTCCATTCTTGCGAGAAGCCTTATCAGCTGAAGAAGCAATCTATTTAATAGGAATGATAGCTTTATAATGATTTCAGTAAAGTAAACTGAAAGAATGAAGTTCAAAATATTTCCCTTCTATTGAAAACTTGTAATAATGCACCGAATTTCACCCGTATGAGGATGGATATGAATGACAAAGTGGATCTTTACAGTTGGAAGAAAAATACTGATTATAAAAAAGGGCTACACCAATTTAATGGTGTAGCCCTTTTAAAAAAAATGAATTTTATTAAGCTTCTACTTCTTCTTGTTTCGAAGCTAATAATTTATCGTATTCTTCCTGAGAACCAACGATGATTCTTTCGTAACCACGTACACCAGTACCTGAAGGGATTAAGTGACCAACGATCACGTTTTCTTTCAAGCCTAACATATTATCGCGTTTACCTGCAATAGCTGCCTCATTTAATACTTTCGTAGTTTCCTGGAACGAAGCCGCAGAAATGAACGATTTAGTACCTAATGATGCACGTGTAATACCTTGTAAGATAGAACTTGCAGTTGCTG